>CEVI01123695.1_pt1 | contig 15669 bp, 17 predicted proteins | sample 531471 | NCBI WGS metagenome assembly CEVI01 (sample SAMEA2623513, study PRJEB7988) | marine metagenome | isolation source: saline water (ENVO:00002010), including
GTATGTCATATTCTATTTGATTTAAGGATGCCAAGGCATACCAATTTATAAATAACGCATTACGGTGCGCTGACCATTATGGTCGTATTGAAGTTTAGGGGGGAAAAGGGATGCGAAGCTTTATAAAGAGAAGAAAACGACTTTGAAAAAGTAAGTTGAAGATTTGCAAAAAGCCTTAAAACAAAAAAGGCGTGAGGGCTCAACTTATCGACTTGGGGTACTGGTATACCTACGTACAATAAGCGGCACACTCACACCCGGGTTGTGAGCATCCCTGCTTATCCTCTCGTACGTATTAAATTACCAGTTTTCAAGTCGAGATTCAAAGCGAATGCTTCTAATATGTTAATTACAGAAGTTTCGCAAATATATAATTATGAAGTAAATATAAAGAAAAACTTTTTACATAGCACGACCGTGCTATAAATAATTTTAAAATGTCTTTTCTTTTGTAGAGATGTCAGATAATAATTCTAATAAGGAGAATAAGCGAGTTTATAACGTTGACAAATTCGTTTGCAAGTTTATTAGAGAAAATTGGTTTTCTGGTCTTCATGATGAAAAGCCAAAAAAAATAGCTGATGAATTTGGTATTCATTATCATACCGTAGAAAAAATAATGACAAAACCAGATGGATATCATATCCCACTATATACTCTAAGTACAATATGCTTCTATAAAGGAGTTAAACTGTCTCAATTCTTCAAAGAAGTAGAGCGACTTTATGGTCGAAACTTAGATGATACTTACAACGTCAAATAAATAATTAAAGTTTAATTTTCTGAAATCTAAGTTTTAGAGCTTAGCAATAACTTCCTAGGCTTTCAATTAGTAAGACGCATTTCTTTAGTAAGAATGCTCATACGACTATATACTTCTCAAGAGATTACGGTATTCTGTAAATTACTCCTAAGATAATTACTTATTTTAGACGTATTAACTCAAAGTATTTATTTTCTTTAGATTTTGATGGGAGCTGTTTTACCTTTACTATTGATATAACAATATGTGCCTAATTAAACCAAAATGTGTATAGAAATGAATGAAATTCTTGAACTTATTAAAAGTATTGGAGTTATTATTGCTTCTGGTGTTGCAATTTGGGGAATAAACAGTTGGCGAAGAGAAACAAAATGGAAGAGGCAATATGAATTAGCTGAAGAAGTTTTGGCTAGCTTATATGAATCCCATCACGCTATTAAAGTTATTAGAAGTCCAATTGGATTTGGAAACGAAGGTTCTTCAAGACCTAAAAATGAAAATGAAACACCTCAAGAAACCGAGATTTACAACCAGGCGTACGTTGCGAGAGAAAGATTTGAAAGGAATAGAAAACCTTTAGAAAAGTTACATACTTTAAAGTATAGATTCATAGCTCTTCACGGTAAAGAATTTGAAGAACATTTCGACAAGTTTAGCCAAACTATGAACAAAATATTTTTCGCATCAGACCAAATAGCGATGGTTAAACTCGGGCAATATGGAGATGATAAAATCCTAATTAGGGATATATTAAAAGAAAGTAGAGCAGATTTATATGCCCGAATACAAGGTGACGATAAAATTGAAAATGAATTACAAAAAGCGATGGAAATTATTGAAGCTAAATGTCGTTCTATTATTGGAAAAAATAACTAGGCACAATCGAGTAGGCGTCCGTGAGCGGTAAGCCCACGTTGCACCACTCCCATAGCTTCAAGATACGGGTCTCATACCTGCCTGCCGGCAGGCAGGTACAGCGGTTCGCTAAATCAAAATGTTACTTTGAGGTAATACTCCAGCATAATCTCAAAACCTAGTTTTCTTAAACGATTTCAGTAATTATAGTGCGCAATATAGGGCTTTGGGTCACTGCTCATCCTCGCCACCGGTGCTGCTCAAAGCATTAGCAAGATCCTGTTATATGCCAGTATTAATAAGTAAGTTAAAGGTATTATCTAGCCTAAGTTTTAAGGGATATTGATATATTTAGTGTTGATATAACGAGTTATGCGTTATAAGAAAAAAATCCCGAGAAACTTAAACAAACTAAATATCAATTGGAAAACAGAGAAACTTTAGCTAATAAGATAATAGAAATAAAACGTTTGATCAAAGCTTTTGAAAATCAAGCTAAAAAATTTCATAAAATAGAGTTTCATACATATGAATATCACCAAGGGCAAGAAGTTGAAAATATAAAATTCAAAAAACCAAATCATTTAATAATGTTATGGCAGTTCATTGGCAAATTGAGCGGTAGCATTGAAATTAATGAATTTGTTAGCAATGTAAATGACAGTAACTTAAAATGGGGAATTAGAGGAGCAGAATTGACTAAATATGGTGTAATCACAGGTAAAGCAACAGATAAGTTTGTTAGAATGGCTAAAAGAGCTGGAGCTTTATTTAACGAGGAAGAGGCTCTAAAAATTAATACTAGAGTTGCTAATAAAGTCAGAGATGATATACTTAAAAAAGAACCTAAAAGTATGCCAACAATTGGAGCTAACGACAATCCTTTAGCGATATGGCTGAATTACTTACTATTTCACATATCTAAAACATATTCGTTTAGAGAATATTCTACTAAAATTGAACCTGATGTATTTTCTTTATCCCTTATAGCTCTGGAACAATTACTTAAAGAAATGACGAATAAAAAAACTACCAAATCAACTAAAGATATTTCAAAAATAGACTTTAGTGTTGCTGTATCTTTTCCAGGAGAAAAAAGGGAATATGTTTCTAACGTTGTAGATAATTTAAAAGTTAAACTTGGTAAAGATAAAATTTTCTATGATTTAGATTATCAATCGCAACTTGCACAACCGAATGTAGACACTATCCTGCAAAAGATATATCATAAGCAATCCGATTTGGTAGTGATATTTCTATGCAAAGAATATAATGAAAAGGAATGGTGTGGGTTAGAATGGAGAAGTATTAAAGATTTAATCAAATCAAAACAAGATAAAAAAATAATGCTCGTTAGGTTTGATCAATCTGAAATAGATGGTGTATTTTCAATTGACGTATATATTGACGCTTTAAAATTCAGTGAGAATGAATTAGCTGAATTTGTTATTGAACGACTTGAGGTATTAAATAAAAATGTATAACATCCTGAGCAGTTGCTCGGCTCCGGCCAGTCTGTGAATGGTGGTTCACTGACTTAAGACTCACTTAAAAAGGGAAATAGCTTAAGCCTGTAGAAATTGCTTTGAGTGCCGTTCGGGTATCCTTCGAGAGCGCTTCGGAAAAACGGGGTGTTTTTCGAACAACCCCCGAAGAAAACTGGAAGTACACTCGAACCAAAAGGGTTTTTTAAGGGGATTTATCCCCTTTTTTTAGTTTAAATCAGGAGATTACAGGATTCTGTAAACTAGTTCTAATGCAAAGGTCTATTTTTATAATCGAATCGCTAAAGGGTTGATATCCTGTGAGTTTTGATAGGGTATGTATATTTTTAATGTTGATTTAAAAAGTTGGCAACAAGCTGGACAAAACGAACTAATATGAAAAGAAAACTTACAGGAAGTGATGGGAGAATTTTAGCAATCGCCCCAGGTAAACGAGCGGTTCAAGATGCAAATGGCAGAATGCATAATAAATAAAAGTTAGCATGTCTAAAAAACTACGATAGTATTAGATTTGATCTAAATCAAATTAATTTATAGTGATTGTGGAAGCCCCAACCCACAAGCTGCTTCTTCAGCTTGCATCAGAGCAATTCCTTTCCATACCCGCAATGCCAAATATTAATCAAAAACTGCATAAGATAAAATCATGTATTTAGAAACATTAAGCATTAAGAAATTTCGGTCAATTAATGACATTACCTTAGAATTTAATAAAGGAGTAAACATTATTATCGGAGAAAATAATGCTGGTAAGTCAGCAATTATAGATGCTTTACGTATTTGCTTAAGTATAGGAAAACAATGGCGAGATATTGGAATAAGAATGATGAAGACTTTTATATCGACACAACGGAGATTTCAGATGTATTAGAACCTATAGAATTTGACCTGATTTTCAAAATTGAGGATCCACAGGATAGATTTTACTTTAATTCTATGGTCTTTCAAGATGCTGATAATCCCGAGAATCAGAATATTCAAATTCACTTCAAATATTATTTGGAAACAAATGAAAAAGGGAACAAAGTCTTAAGATGGAGCATTTGGGGTGGCGAACTTGAAGGTCAGCAAATAAAACCAGAAGAAGCTCAACAAATATATTGTTCATATTTAGCTCCCTTAAGAAATGCAGAACAAGAACTTAAACCATATGCCAGAGAAAATAAGGTTACTTCCTTATTCAAAGAGATCACAAAATATTTAAGAAATGGAGAAGGTGAACCTGAAGAGGTTAATCTTGATATGGCTAAGAAAATTGAGCTTGCTCAAAAACTAGAAAGTGTTATTAATGATGAGGATTGGACAGGTCTTATAAAAACTGGAGAAAGTTCAATTAATGAGCATTTAGAAAAATCAGATATCAATTCAAAAACTTCAAAAATTAATCTGAGATTCATAGAGTATAAGTATGAAAATATTGTAAAAGGTGTATTGACAAGAAAATCAGTTTATTCTGATGAACTAATTGGAGAAGAATTATTTAAACAAAAATATTTTGATTTTACTCAAAATGGATTAGGCGAAAATAACCTGATACTTGCCTCTGCAGTTTTAGGTGATATTGAAAATCGAAGAAAGGAAAAGATAGAGCATTATTATGCATTATTAATTGAAGAACCAGAAGCACATCTTCATCCCCACAAACAGAACACTTTTTTCAACTATTTAAATCACCTACAGGGCTTTGGTGCTCAAATATTCATCACATCACATTCACCTACGATAACAGCTAAATCAAAACTCGACAATTTGATAATTTTACAAAAGACTCCAAATAATATTGTTTCATTTACTGTAAAAAACTCTGAACTAAATACAAAGAATAAATCATATTTGCGAAAGTTTTTGGATGTAACTAAATCTCAATTGTTTTTTGCCAATGGAGCCATACTTGTTGAAGGCATATCCGAAGCTTTGTTACTACCTATTTTTGCTAGGGTAATTAATGATTTATTTGATATTGACAAAAATGGTATTGAGGTTGTCAACATAAATGGTGTTGCATTTGAGCCTTTTGCCAAACTTTTTAATTCGGACGAACCTAGAAAAAGATTACACTCGCGTTGCTCTATTCTGACTGATGATGATAAAGGGCAAATATCACCTAAGCATTTTATTAATGCAGAACAAGAGATTACAAAAGCAGATGCAAAAAAGTTGCACCATATTCTAAAGGGTGAGGAAATTATTGATTCAACGAATAGAATCGTGAATTTAAACGCTGAGGATGAATTGAACATTGGGGATTATCAGGAGAAGGAAGTTTTTGTGAAGCAAGTATTAGAAGAAAGATTCAATAAAATCTCAGACAGGGCAGAGCTTGCCACAAAACTAAAAGCAGGAAATCTAAAAGTTGAGTTTGCTAGAAATACATTTAAGTATGAATTAATGGTTGCTGATAGATTCAATTGCTGGTTAATAAGGTTGATTTATAGAAAAATGCACCCTCAAACAGTATTTTGCTCTTCAACATCTTCAATTGAAACAAAAGCACATGATTTATTAAGCAAGTTGAATTCAAACAAAGATAAATCTGCACTTGCCGAAAATTTAGTTTATTTCTTAGATAACAGCAGCCAAATTCGAGAAAATTTTAAAGTTCCTAACTATATTGAGAGAGCTATTAATTGGGTAATTCTTGGAGTTTAATATGTATAGTCATTTATCAGATAGCCAAAAGGAGATTTTAAACTACGACGCTGGTTGCGTTGTAGTAAAAGCATGTCCAGGTAGTGGAAAAACATACTCGGTTGCAGCAAGAATGTCAAAGCTTTTAGCTCAAAAAGTATTTAAACATAAAGGAATTGCGGCTTTATCTTTTACAAATGTGGCTTGTGAAGAGATTGCAGATAAATTAATAGTAGATTTTGATGTCAAACAAAAAATTGGCTATCCTCATTTTTTAGGGACACTTGACAGTTTCATAAATCAATATATATTTATGCCTTATGGCAATCTAGTTATGGGCTGTAAACAAAGACCGGAACTAGTTGGAGAACCATATTCTACATGGAGTATTAATCGTTATGAGAGAGACCCTCATCAGTATTTTGATAAAACGACCTTTGATTTAAATGATAATCTAATTATGATTGCACCACATCAGGCATTTCATTTTAAATGGATTTATCTAAATAAATCAGGAGAAATAAATGGTAATATCCAAAACATCATTAATTCAAAAAAGGACCTATTTAAAGTTGGGTATGCAAATCAATCAGATGCAAATTACATAGCATTAAAAATATTAAAGAAATATCCCCTTATAGCTCAAAACATAGCCAATCAGTTTGAATACTTCATCATTGATGAAGCACAAGACACTAATGATATTCAAATGGGGATAATTGATGCTCTAAATAATTCAGGAGCAGGAAATTTTATGTTAATAGGTGATAGAGACCAATCCATATTTGAATGGAACAACGCTCGCCCTGAGCTTTTTGACGATAAATATAATCAATGGGAAAAAATTGAACTAAATGAAAATAGACGTAGCTCTGGGAATATATGTAGATTCATAAATTTCTTATCTTCATTTGATAGAATTAAAGCGGTGACAAAGTCAATTGCCACTTACGACTATGTACCTTCAATTGTTGGTTATAAACCAGAAAAGAAAAAAAGAGGCACCCAGAATTGGATTGTAACTCCCGAGGAAAGCAAAATAAGTTTCGACAAAATAATGTGTTTGTTTTGTGCCACTTGTGAAGAAAATGGAATTGAAATAAACAAAGATAATGTAGCCATATTATATCGTGGTCAATCTAAATCTCAGTTTCTTGGCGTTCAAAGAGACAAATTCGAGTTTTCAAGTAATCCATGGTTGCCAAATAATTATCATGTTAAAGATATTGTAAAGGGCAAGCATTTATATGAAAATGGTGAATTAAAAGAAGGTTATAGATTATTAGAGAAAGGAATTATTGAAGCAATAAAAAAGCCTAAAAATAAAACCTTCTATTGCACAAACTCATTCATACAGTTACTAATAGACAAAAACGGAATAAAAGAATATCGTGATAATTTATTTGAGCTTATCGAATTAATGCCCACGACTAAACAGAAAACACTCAATGAGTGGATTAATGAGACTAATACACTATTTTCTAAGTTTAAAATTAAATTCCAAGTAGAAGCAGATAATGGTAATATTCAAATTAATCAACTATTTGGAAATAATATGAATCACGGAGATGTGCACCCTTTTTACTTTGGTACCGTCCATTCCGCCAAAGGCAAAACATTTGAAGCTGTTCTTCTATTATTGGGTAAAAAAGCAGGAATGAATTACGTAAATATGTTGTCTCGTGATTTTAACACTCTAAAACCAGCTTATCAAGAAGAATTAAGAATTGTTTATGTTGGTATCACTAGACCTCGTAAGGTATTAATGTTGGCAGTGCCAGAAGATGATGTAAATGAATGGAAAAACAAATTAAAATAACCAATACAATGTCAAGCACATTGGCTGATTGCACAAGCAAAAACACAACCAAAACCAGCCAGAGAGTTTGCCTGCCAACGCACAGGGCAGATGACAGAAATAATACACGATACCTAATCGAGTAGACTGGTCCGCCCCTAACTAGGTACGGACTGCGCCTCTCACACCACCGCACGTACGGGTCTTGAATGCGGCGGTTCGTTAAATCAAAACTTTACTGTGAGGTACTATTCTTACCTACTCCCGCATAGCAATTCGATTTTTAGAGGGGTTGCTTCGAGTCTTGTTCGGGTATCCTTCGAGAACGCTTCGGTAAAAGGGGGTGTTTCTCGAACAAACCCCGAAGGAAACTGGAAGTACACTCGAACAAAAGGGTGGTCTAAGGGGATTTATCCCCTTTTTTTAGTTTAAATCAGGGGATTACTTGATTCTGTAAAATACTTCCAAGACAAAGGTATATTTTTATAAATGCAACGCTAAGGGGTTGATATTATGTTGTTTTTTAAAAGGGTATCTATATTTAGTGTTGATATAACAAGTTGTCATACATATAAAAACCAAATTATGAATGAAGTTAAAGTATTACAACAAGACGAATTCTACTTCAGAATTTTAATTGATGACCAAAGTGAATATTTTGGTTTAGAAGGATTAATGAAACTGACAGGTAAGTTACCTTCTACAGTAAATACAGTTGCAGTTAAAGTCTCAAAACCTTTATGTAAAGTATATTGTTTTACAAATAATCACTCAGATTTTATGGGAATTGAAAACCAACTTAATGTAAAAACGGAAATGATTTAAATGTCAAGAATTGAATTAAGAACTGAAATTAAAGCTGATAAGAAAATAGTTTTCGACCTTTCTCGAAGTATCGATTTAAACAAAATTTCGACTGAATATACTAATGAAACTGCTGTAAAGACAAGCGAGTTATTAATCGGACTTAATGAAAGTGTTACTTGGAAAGCAAAACATTTTGGAATTTATCAAAAGTGGATTTAATACAATATTAGAGTTCGGAAATGAAAAGTTTGAATTTAATAAATAAATGCTGCTAGCAACACAAATCACTTGTAATGTTTTAAATATAAATAATTTAAACCTGTTTTATTTAGAATAAATACATAACATATCAAAATTAAACTATGGATTACGGATATAAATTTGAAAACTTGATTAACGAAATTATAAGTAAACCTGATTACATTACTTATGCTAATAATTGGTCAGATAAAAACGAAAGAACCGCATTACTTTATACCGCTTGCCTGATTAAGTATGACAAAAACGGGACAGGAGCAATTGGAGAAAAATTAGAATATTATATGAATGAACTTTTCGAAGAGAATGACGAAGAAAAAAATATTAGTATAGAGTGCGTGAAGTTTCTAGAGAGTTTAAAATAAGTGCAAAAAGATAGTCCAATATTTAGAGTCAATGTTTATTATTACCAAATACGTACTTTAAAAACTCCCTTAGATTTTATGAATTGACTATACAGATTTTTTTAGTTCTTTTTGAGCCAAGCTCACTTAGGTTATTTTGACAGATTCTAATTGCTATATTAAAGAGATATATAGACTCAAACAAAAAACAAATGGAACATAAGAGAAATCTTGCAGATATGATGGCAATCTTGGCTGATTTTGAGCAAAGTCACGATTGTTGCGTATTACTAATTTGCGAAAAATATGATGATAAAATGAGAATTAAAAGAGCTTTATATGAATCCGCTCTTATTTCATTCAGACGAGCATTAATTAGCGGATCAACTAGGTTACCTGAATTTGGAAATAGTCGGTGGAAGTTTAAAAGTGATCATCATAAGGAAGCTGTTGGGAACCTTAATAAGGAAAAGGAGGAAATTTTAGAAATTTCAAATCGATGCGTGGCTCATAGAGCTTCGAAAGAAGCAAGAATAGTTGAGTTTACAGATGATGAAATAACTGGCAAAAAGGCTGTTAAAACCGTTTATAAAGAGAGGATTGACCTAATACCTTATCTTAAACTTATCAACCAAAGATACATTAATTTGCTATTGTACAAATTAATTCCAATTGAGCTTCAGGAATGTGGTTGGACCTTAAATAGGATGGATAAGTAAAATAATCAATGGTAGATTTTGACGACATATTCAAATTAAATCAAAGGCACCTAAACATTAGTAAATCTTTTGGACTAAGTTCTCCATTATTTGAGATGATAAATGTCCAAACAAAAATAGCTAATAGTTTGAGTGGTGTCCAAATGATGGCCGAACTTGGTAAAAGTATACAGCAATATCATAGAATAGGAGATAACCCTAGTTTATCTGCAATTGAAGCAATAACTAAGAATCTGAGTCTTCATACAAAATTTGTAATTCCACAAACAACTATTGAAGCTATCACGTCAATTAATCGAAAGCACGAAGAATTACTTGGAGGATTAAGAACAATTTCAGAAGCTTTCAAAATTCAATCTCCAGCAATTGCCCAAATCAATAACCTTAATTCGGCATTAAGTAGCATTTCAGGGCAGGTTGCGGCAATAGCAGCACAACAAAGGAAGTGGGAGATAATTGCTGATTACGATGAAGTAACAGAACAAGCAGTTGAATTTTCTGAAAATTTAACAGAAGAAGTTACAGAAGAACATAAAAGGCAGTTTCAAGTATTAATGACTTTGGTATCTGCTTTTGTAAAAAAGTATGGAGTTCAGGGTTTATTAATTATAGATATTATTTTACGCATTTCAGGCTTGCATCAATATTATGATTTTCTGCAAGAGAAACCCGAACTACCGACAAAACAGGAAGTAAATCAGATTGCGATTAAACAAGACTCTGTAGTTCAATTCATAGAAGCAGTAAATGAACAGCTAAAAAACACAAAAGAATACCGAATTACAATCAGAAGATGTGAAGTTAAACTGAAACCAAAGAAAAAAACCTTGACAATTTCTAGAATACCTAAGGACTATGAATTAATTATTTTACAAGCTAATCATAAATGGGTACTAGTGAGCTACTTTGATCCTAAAGATAAATTACCTCAAACAGGTTGGGTCATGAAAAAACATTTGAAAAGACGGTAATTAATTCAATGTCTGGCATTTTTATTCATTTCTTTCAATTAACATTTTTATGAGTAACGATAAAGTTTCTGAATTTGAATTAAGAAAATTCTTTCTTGAATACTATCGAAAATCGAGAAGGAGTCTTACTAGCCATCCAGATTTCAAGATTGGGCAATATAATTATCATCTGCTGTCGGAAAATGGTAGGGAAGCAAGTCAAATGTTTTATTTTTTGTGTAAAATTTATGATCTGAACTCTGACTTGGAAAAAACCCACACATTTATAAGAAGATTTCCTTTAAAGAAGTATTACGAGAAAAATGACATAGACCAACTAGATTACATTCAGTATCACTACGAGGTGTTTATTCACAAAATACATACTTTATTAGAAGTAATGAAATTATGGTTAAATGACTTTTATAAAATAGGTCTTAATGAAAAAGATTGTAATTGGAATGCTCTAAAAGGTTATAGTAAGATACAGAAATCACCAGCTAAAATTATTGTGGATAATTATTATAAATCATTTAAACATACTATAAAATTAAGACATCTTAATACCCATAGGGCCTTTTTTAAAGATACAAAGAAAGACGAGTTAAAATCTGATTTAATGATTTACTCTAGTTATGAAAAATACGGTATAGATGTAGGTGACGAATTCAGGAGAATGGTTCCTAAATCCTATTTAAATTATGAATTGAAGAGATATAGGCGAGATATGCTCAAAAATATAAAAGAAGGAGTTGATATCGCAAAAGCTTATTCTGATCAATTCATTACAATCTTACAAACAGAATTTTTTGCCCGTAAAATCAAAGAAAATAGCCAAAATGAAAAAACAGACGTATCTGCAACAAATACAAAAGCGACTTCCAGATGACATTGTAGTGCAGGATGATACATGTTTAGAGATTACAGATGATGAATTTATAGGAATACTCTTGTGGATAAAGTATTTCAACTATCATTATAAAGAACATGGAAAGGAAAAATACCCAGATATAAAAAGTCCTGTAATTTCAAAGAGGATTCACATTGATTTTGGGTTATATAATATTCCAAGTGATGTGGAATCAAACAGAGGGAAATATATTATATACATCTGTAATAACGATAATAGAATATATGATGAGAAAACGAAAATCAAAAAATACAGTGTAAAAGAAGTAATTGATACTTGGTATCTATAAGAATTGAGTAAATGTTTATAACGGTATGCATTATTATAAAGATTTAGTCCTTTCAGGAACAGCTTTCACACTGAATGCTTTAGATGAAGCTCAGTTAAATGTTGTAAAAAAGATTCAGGTCTCAGGAGCTATCTCTGAAGTAAAAAACCTTCAAATGATAGAACTTCAAAAGGCTATATTGGCTATTGGTATGTTTTCACTTTTTGAATCTATGTTACAACAAGAGCTAAACTGTACTAATGGTTTTAGAAAAGCTAAAGAGTTGCTTAAAAAGGCAGAAAACCATAAGCTCCTTGAACGGTTTAATACTTTTTATTTAGCTATTAATGTCCTTAAACACGGTAGAGGATCCAGCTATGACAAATTAATCTCGACAACTGAGCAACTTCCCTTTCAAATAAAATCGAAAAATCAATCGTTCTTTAATGAGGGGGAGGTTGATGAAGTCGCAACGTATATTAAGGTAGATAACGCATTTGTTTTGAATTGTGCTGACATAATACAGCAAGTTTCTAATGCAGTGTGGACGCATAACAATTTTGAAAAGGAGTAAAATAAAATTGCCTTTATTAAAACTAGTCAATGACGAACTATTAGAACATTTCCTTTGAACAATCAGACCTTTTACAACATCAGCAAAATCATAGCCCGAGATAGTAAAAGCACCACTTATAAGTTTGCATTGTTACGCGGTGTTATTGATCTCATACAGGAAAACTCTCCCTATCTACGTGTAAGTGGTGACCGGGTACAAATGCCTACGGGTTTACTAATCGAAAAATGGCTGTTGTATTATTATCCCATTTTAGAGTCAGACCCAGCCATCCCTCAAATAAATGGGAGTACAAATCTGGCCTTTAGGGAACCCTTTATACAATTGATCGATTGGTATCGACCTAGAGGTGGTTTTTCGGCTTTTTACAATGACCTAAAGAATAAGGGGATTCCGGCTACTATACAGGACCCTTTTTTTAATCTCCTTAAAAAGATACGAGATACCATCACGAAGATGCCTATGAAATATATAGGACGGTCCATAAGTGATGCATATTACTCCGTATTTGAGTATCAGAATAAAAGACTCAAGAAACCAGAACATCTGGATCTGGAGTATCTGATACTGGAATTCGGTTCATTCTCCATACCAAGAGACTATTACGAGGCGTTTAAAGTCTTAGGCAGTTTTATAGGTGGCCAGGACGCCATATTGTTTAAATGGGCAGAGTTTTCAGTGAATGCCTCAGGGCAAAAACTTTCGGTAAACCATGTATTGAACGAAGTTTTAAAAAGTCCGATAACCGCCCGCCATATCGCGGAGTCTAAAAAACTGTATCAAGATATACTCAACACCCAAGGTCAGGTACATTGCGTATGGACCGGAAAACGGATTGGGCGTTACGCCCTAGACCACGTAATTCCCTTTTCTATCTGGAAAAACAACGATCTCTGGAACCTGTTACCTGCTGCCAGGAATATAAACGCTGTTAAAAGCGATAAGATCCCAGCTCCAGAGCTTATTGAGCGACAGCGTGATCGTATATTAGAATATTGGGAACTGCATTATGCGCATCAACAACAACGCTTTAAAAAGGAAATTCAGGTAGCGTTGTTGGGGAATCACGCTTTTGATACTTGGAAACAACAAGGCATCACCCAATTACAAAACAGTTGTAATTACCTGATCGAAACACGAGGGTTTGAGGCTTGGTATTTAAGATAAACTTTTAGAACTATTAAATTTATTCCTGTTGATAGATTTGTTAGTAAGTAGCTGTTAATTAGGTTTTTGAAATCTATATGTTGTTTACTTTTATTCCAAGGTTAACTATATTAGAGTATATCATGGATAAAGTAAGTGTTTCGAAACTTGTTGAATTTAGACGGATCAAAAAAGAAGGACCTAAGCAGACATTTATTAGAAATCTACAAAAGGAAAAGGTTCAAGATCCTGAAAAAAAAGGAGGTGGTAATGATTACTGGATAACTTCTTCAAGTGCTGTATCAGCAACATTTTGGCATAATGATAAAGGGTATTTAGAGAATAAAATTCAAGAACTAGCACTAAAAATCGAAACTAACGAACATAAGCATGTAAAGAGTCAGTTTCAAAGGAATATTGATATACTAGTAATTATGCAAGATTTTGATTTTGAGTTAATCTTACCAAATACCGAACTAAAAAAACTATCGGTCAAGAAAAATATATTAACTATTGCTGACGTTCCAGTTCAGGTTCTTCCGCAGCGTATTTTTTCATACAGTGATCAAGGATCTACCCAAGTAGGTGGAGTATGGTTTGTAGCTAAAAAGGAGGGTTACTCAGATGGGGAGTTGGGAATGTTTTGTTCTGCTTTATATCAGTACTTGATTATTAGATATGGCGACAACTATGCAATTGATCCTAATTATTGTATTGCAATGGACATTTCAAGGGCAAAAGATCTTAGCTATACCGAGATTCTAAAAAATGGAACTTCAGAGATTTTACTCAACACGATAACTGATCTCAATAAACTACTTTAAATCAATAAAAACGCTTTAACCATGGGAATTAAACGAGGACCTAAACGTATTGCTAAATCGACAGGGCAGCCAGACCGTAGACAGCGCGACAATAAAAGCACATCGGGAAACACGCCTTCCTTAAAACCGCATAAGCATAAAAAAGGGGATTAGATTACTTCCAAATTTTTGAGTTTGTTGTTCTAAAAAAAGTGCAACATTTCTTATTTGTTCGAAAAATTACACCAGGTACTAAAAAAGGCTTCAGGATTACCTGAAGCCTAGGTATGAAAAATGAACTCATTGCCATAACTTCATTTAATCATACTAAAGATAAAAAAAGAAATTGGATGCTTACCATTGAAATTGATGGAAATAACTTCTCGAACCTTTCAGAATTTTACACGGAAATAGAACAGAAAATGACTAGAGGTTTAGACTGGAAAATAGGAAGAAACTTAAATGCATTCATTGATATTCTTCGTGGTGGCTTTGGCGTTCACGCTTGTGATGAAGATTATAAATTGCTTTGGATCAATAGTCAAAAAAGCAAATCAGAATTAAAAGAATACGCATTACTTGTAGAGCTTATAAATGAGAATGAAAATACCCACCTTGTATTGAAATAAGGATACTTCTCAGCTCCCGCCAGTCTGTGACTGTTGATGTAGTGAACTAAGTCCAGATAATTGAATTTCAAAAAGAAAGCTGCTTTTTTTTGTACTTTGGAATCCCCCTATCTTAAAAGCTATCCTAAATAAAGTATTCACTCCCACTAGAGAAACCTTCACCCGAGGTTGACCCGTACTTCACCCGTGGTTCACCCGAGGATAAAGCATAGCAAAAGCAGGGTAGCGGTATGCAAGAGCTACTGTAGGTTTACATTGTAGGAGTGGCAGAGTAGCGGTTCTTTACTGCTACTTTTGAAGTTTATGACGCTTAACCTGAGTTTACACTAAAAGATTGTAGAGTGACCTGTTAGAAAAGTGAAGTATAGGCTTAATTCTAAAATAGAAAGGGTACAATTTGGTCCGAGTTACTCACTCTATTCTAATTTTAAGGCATTTATGGCGATTGCTATGTCTTTGCACTAACCGATTCTTCTTATACAACAGCAGGTCTGGCTTGAGCCAAGGAGTCTAAATTTATAAATCACGACTACATAAGCTTGATTCAAAGAAAACTGTGAGTTTATTTTGTGCCAGCAAGTAAAATCTAAGATTGCTTAGGTTTTAAGAAAATTGAAAGTATACGTATTCTTAAAATTTGGATTTACAATATAAAACTTCGGTACTTGAGTAAAACTAAATGTAGGATTTAGTTAGTAAGCAGGCTGACTGT
>CEVI01102658.1_pt1 | contig 15561 bp, 8 predicted proteins | sample 531471 | NCBI WGS metagenome assembly CEVI01 (sample SAMEA2623513, study PRJEB7988) | marine metagenome | isolation source: saline water (ENVO:00002010), including
GAACGCATTGAACAAGGTCTTAAGAGTACCTCCATACAAGCAGATAGTACCCAAATTGAAAAGATGGTCGAAACGCATCTTAGAAAATTGGAATTGGATCAAATCTCGCATCAGGAAAATCGCAAGGAACTATTAAGAAAGATCAAGCATACAATAACGATCCCAAACTGGCTTGTAATCTTAGCCCTGCTACTTTTTCTTTCACAAGCATTTTGTATTATCTTTCTGTTGCTGCGATAAGAAGTGTAATTGTAATTAATATTTTCTTTCAAAAAGACCTGTCTTTTGTGAAGGCCTTTCCGAAAGAAAAATATGGTAAGAATATATGGTTAAAAGGATGTTTAGAGGTATACAATATATTCATTAATGAAAATAATAATGAATAAGATATGTTCTCGAATAATCCGTAATGCCCTGGATACATGGTCTTCAACCGTTTTTAGAGAAATGCCTAGATAGTCTGCGATTTCCTGATTTCTCAAGTTATCTTGGCGTTTCATTAGGAAAACTTGTTTACATTTTTTTGGAAGATTTTCCACAGCACGGTCGATCTGTTCCATGCGTGATTCTAAATCGTCCTCGCTAGTTTCTTCGGATTCCAGAATAGCTTCCAAATAAATAGTATCACTTAATAAAACATTTTTATTGTCCTTTCGATATAGATCAACAAAGCGGTTTCGTGCAATGGTATAGAGAAATGTCTTCAAAGAAGCTGTTTGATCCAGTGATTCTCGTTTTTCCCATAGCTTCATAAAACAGTGCTGTACGATGTCTTCTGCAAGAGCGATATCATGGGTGTAGCCATATGTAAACACAATTAAAGGATCATATAATTTGTCAAAAATAAATTTAAAGCATAATGGATCCCCTTTCCGAAGACCTTGGACGAGTTTTTCATCTTGATTAAGCGAATTAAACATGTATTAGGGACAGGTATCATTACCTGTAATTTTAATATTATAAATCAAATGTACTAAAGCAAGCGCATTCTGTAACAATTTGAGAGGTAAATACAGAATTCTTAGTGTATCTTCTAAAAACTTTAGACATTTTATACAAATAGAAATGCACGAATTGCTCATTATTACTCATTTCTTAATATTAAACTAATCTTATCTTAATTAAATTAAAAAAAGTCAATAAAAAAACCGGGGTTATGAATATATCATGCGTTTAATTAAAAAACACTGCGCAATAATGAGTGAATTTAAAGATTTTGAAAGATTAGTCGTAAAATATATATCTGAGGATTTGACAAAGGAAGAACTGAATGATCTTGATGAATTTCTAATTGAAGAAAAAAACAAGCGACATTTTAAGGAAATGTTAAGCTTAAATAATCGGATTCATAAAAAATGGCTTATCGCTGATCAAAGGAAGAAAGATGAACTTTTTGCTAAAATTCTCGATCAAAAGCCTGTGAAGAGATTAAATTCTTACAGAAATCTATGGCGTGTTGCTGCTGTTTTTGCCTTGCTTATCGGCGGAGGATTAATGTATTATTTTTCAACTGATGTAAATTCAAATCAGGAGCAATTGATAACCCTTAATTTAGATTCGGGTATACATAAAATTATAGAAAATGGAGCTTCTGGTATAGTCGCGGAAACCGATGCTATGATAATTGAACAGCGGGGAGATACCTTGATGTATACTTCGAAAAATCAAAATGACGTAGAGGTACGGTTTGACGAGCTACACGTTCCCAAAGGAAAAACAAGTATTGTTGCTTTGGCAGATGGTACACTTGTCAATTTAAATGCGGGAAGTAGTCTTAGATATCCCAATGCATTTAAAACGAAAGGAAACAGAGCTGTTTTTTTAAGTGGTGAAGCTTATTTCCAGGTAAGTCATGACGATAAACGTCCCTTTTTAGTTCACACAAGCGATCTGGAGATTGAGGTGTTGGGTACTCATTTCAATGTACAGGCTTATCCTGATGAAGATATGTCAAATACAGTGCTTGTAACTGGATCAGTAAAAGTCAGTAATACTTCTTCAGAAGATGATAAAGTAGTTCTTGAGCCCGGTATGCAAGCTTCATATATGCCAGGGTCAGATAATCTTGAAATAGCTTCTGTTAGTACGGCAACATATACAGCCTGGGTAAAAGGACAACTTTATTTTGATCAGATGCCCTTTTCCCAAATAAGCCGAGTACTGGAACGGAAATTTGATGTTCAAATCGTGATTGACAATGTGTTACTGAAAAAAGAAAAGTTTACAGCAAAATTTAAAACCGAAACACTTGAGCAAATAATGAAATCGTTCAATGAAAGTTATTCATTTGATTATGAAATAAAAGAAAATACTGTTGTGATAAAGTAAAAAAGGGAATGCTCCAACATCCCCTTTAATATACATAACAGTGATTTAAAACCAAGTTAAACCACTAATTCTACACCTTAAAAGTATGAAAAAATGTATTACGCACAGGTGTCATAGCTTGCTATGGCCCAAAATGAATCTTGCTATGCGATTCAGTCTACTCTTTCTCTTTCTCACCGTTTTTCAAATACAGGCAAGCTCCTACTCTCAGGATGTAAAAATCACTCTTCACGAGAGGCAAATACGGGTTTTGGATTTTTTTGAGAAAATTGAAACCATCACCCCTTATTCCTTTTTATATCGCGTGGATGATTTAGACCTCAATCGCAGGGTTGATATCTCTGTAGATCAAATTCCGCTTAATCAGGTTTTGGGACGCCTATTTTCTTCGGAGGGAATTACCTTCAAAGTGCTTGGCCGACAAATAGTTTTTAGTAAAAACACTGAAGCCCTGTTGCAGCCTGAGAAAATAGGAAAGGATGAACAACAAACAACCATCTCGGGTGTGGTAACTACTCAAACAGGAGAGCCTTTATTTGGGGCTACTGTTTTGGTTGAAGGTACACGCCGGGGTGTTTCTACAGATATTGATGGTAAATATAGCATTGCTGCGGAAAACGGAGAGGTTCTCGTTTTTAATATGTTGGGTTTTAATCAAGTATACAGAACTGTGGATGATCAAAACACAGTAAATATCAGCCTTATCGAGAAAACTTCAGAACTTGATGAAGTTATGGTGATTGCTTATGGGGAAACCTCAAAGCGTTTTAATACAGGATCTGTAAACCAGATTAATGCAGAAACTATTGAAAAGCAACCTGTAAATAATCCAATTTTAGCGTTGCAAGGTGCTGCGCCGGGTCTTTTTATTACACAGGAAGCGGGCCGGCCAGGTGGGAATGTTACTGTTCGTATACGAGGTGAAAATTCAATAGGAAGTTCTAACCGTCCCTTATATGTGATAGACGGTATTCCCTACAGTGATGAGCCTATGAACCAGTTTAGCTATATAGGATTTCCAGCTAAAGGAGACCAAAGTCCGCTAAATAGTATCAACCCTGCTGATATTGAAAGCATTAGTGTTCTTAAAGATGCAGATGCAACATCAATATATGGCTCGCGCGGAGCTAATGGCGTGATTTTGATTACTACCAAAAAAAATAAAATTTCTGGAAAGGGTTTGGCTGTAAATGTTAATGTGCTTACCGGGGTGAAAGAAGTAGGGCATACTCTAGATTTATTAAGCACTGCAGATTACCTAGCCCTTCGTCGTAAAGCCTTTCAAAATGATGGAGTTGAGCCTAGTAATAGTAATGCTCCAGACCTTACATTGTGGGATCAAAATCTGGATATGAACTGGCAGGAATACTTGTTTGGAGGTACAGCTGATTTTGTAAATGCTCAGGCAGGAATAACCGCTGGTAGTGCAAAAAACTCGTTCTCATTTAATACATCTTACAATAGCGAAGGGACTATTTATGCTGGGAATTTCTCCTATCAGCGCTTCAGTATTCGCTCACGTTACAATTACGTGTCTCAGGATGATCGTTTTAAAATGAATTTGCAAGCGAATTACAGTACAGACGATAATAATTCGTTTGGAGGTAACTTTGCTTCAACACTCTTAACACCACCTAACTTCAATCCATATAATGAAGATGGGTCATTAAACTGGGCCATTACAAACCCAGTGGCTCCTTTAAATGCATCTTATATTAATAAAACAAATACACTCTTTGCTGATCTTAATTTAGCTTACGATATTTCAGACTTTATAACAGCAAAGGTTTTAGTGGGCTATAACGTCAATAACTTTGAACAGGAACGCAAAAATCCATCTACTTCCTTAAATCCTGCTTATGCAAATTTTTCCTGGGGTCAACCTAATGTACAATTGGGGACCACGAATCGTCAAACTTTGAATATAGAACCGCAACTTACCTATAGAAATCAAATAGGGGACGGGGTCTTTTCTGCACTTTTGGGAGGAACGCTAATGAGACGTACTCAGGACAATCAAGTCATTAATGGGAATGCATTTTCCTCCGATTTATTTTTAGATAATATAGGTGCTGCCGGAACTTATGCAGTATCTGTTTCTAATACGGATTACCGATACTTATCAGGGTTTTTAAGGTTGAATTACAATTGGAGCAACAAATATTTATTCAATGCTTCAGTACGAAGAGATGGTTCAAGCCGTTTTGGTCCAAATAATCAATACGGCGACTTTGCTGCCCTTGGTACTGCGTGGATTTTTTCTGAAGAATCTTTCATGAAAAACCAGTCGGTTTTAAGTTACGGTAAACTAAGAGCCAGTTATGGTACAACCGGAAATGACGGTATCGGGGATTATGGATACTATCAACTCTGGACAGCGACATCTTCGCTTAATTCAGAATCTTCAACCGTTTTAACTCCATCGGGACTGGCAAATCTAGACTATAGCTGGGAAAAAGTACTTAAGTTTGATGCGGCATTAGAATTAGGCTTATTAGAAGATAAGATTCTTTTAACTGCAAATTACTATCGTAATTCAACAAAAGATCAGCTGGTGGGGCTACCTCTGCCTTCGCAAACCGGATTTACATCTGTAAATGCTAACCTCCCTGCCCTTATACGCAATACCGGACTGGAATTATCTCTAAATACTCAAAACGTTAAATCGGAATCTTTTGGTTGGAGCACCGCTTTCAATATCACTTTTCAAAACAATGAATTAGTTTCATTTGATGATCTGGAAGCTTCAACCTATGCTAATACTTATGTAATAGGATCTTCTATACTCAGTCAAAAAGGGTACTTAGCTTCGGTTGATCCTGAAACCGGGGTATATACCATTGAAGATTTAAATAATGATGGTCAAATAACATTTGCCGGAGACCGTACCATTCTAGGAGATCGATTACCAAAATTTTATGGCGGTCTGCAGAACAATTTTACCTTTAAAAACTGGAGTTTAGGCTTCTTGATTCAATTTGTAAAACAAGAAGATTTGAACTATCTGAATACCGTATTCACTCCGGTAGGAGGCTTATCAAATTTTGACGAATCGGTACTAGATTATTGGCAGCAACCCGGCGATGAGACCATATACTCTAAGCCAACAACTCAGCCAAATGGTCCATTTTACAATTCGCTAAGCTCCAGTAACAACTGGGAAGATGCCTCTTACATTAAATTACGTAATGTAAATCTGTCCTACAATTTACCAGTAGCCTGGGTTTCTAAGGTAGGTATGCAAAATGCACGGGTGTACTTTCAAGGACAAAACCTGATCACTATTACCTCTTACACAGGGCTAGATCCCGAAACAAAATCAACCTTTGCACCACCCTTGCGAACACTTTCTCTTGGACTGCAGGCTAATTTTTAAATTAAAAAAAAATGAATATGAAATCCTATATATATAACTTTTGCTGTGTGGCAGCAACTTTCCTGACGCTTTGCGGTTGCGAGGCCTATTTAGAACCTGATATTTCAGATAATCAATTTGCAACTTCAGATGTATTTATTTCTGACGTTCTGGCCCTTTCGGCAATGAATGGCGTTTATGGTGATTTTATGCTACGCGTAGATCCCTTAAGTATTTCAAATGGCAGCCTTAGTGTAATGGGAGGTCTATGTTCAGATGAATTGTATGATTTTACGCAAACGTATCAGGCTTATAATATAAACGAAGTACCATTTACGGGCTTTGGTCCTGATTATTATTATTGGTATGATACCTATAATATTATTTATTCGGCAAACGCTATTTTAGAAGGTCTTGAAGATGCGCCTAATGTTTCTGAAGACCTCAAGATTCAATTGCGCGGAGAGTCGTATTTCGTAAGAGCCTTTTTACACTTCTATTTAGTTAATATGTATGAAAAGGTTCCGGTGATCACCTCTACTAATTACAAGGAGAATGCTACTAAAGCTCAGGCTTCAGTTTCTGAGGTTTATGACCAGATATTGGAAGATTTATTAAAAGCTGAAGAACTTTTACTGAATGAATATCCCAGTGAGAATAAATTACGCCCAAACAAATACGTAGCTCAGGCTCTTCTAGCGCGTGTTTATTTATATCAGGAAGAGTGGCAACTCGCTGAAGATTACGCAACTAAGCTTATTAGTGGGCCGTATAGTCTTGAAAATGTTGCAGATGAAGTGTTCAGCATTGAAAGTGAGGAAACCATTTGGCAGCTTATGCCCTCTAATGTAAACTCTACAGCGGTCAATGAAGGCCGATGGTTTAACCCCGGTCAAACCCCAACCTATGTGCTTACCGATAGTGCTCTTGATGCATTCGAAGCAGATGATGCCCGTTTTGAGGCTTGGGTTAAGACGGTTGATTACGAAAATGAAACCTACTATTACCCTACTAAATATGCCCCGCTAGGAGGTTCAATCAGTCAATATAGTGTTATGCTTCGTCTTGGTGAGCAGTATTTAATACGCGCAGAAGCCCGTGCTAAGCAGGATAAGCTGACCGAATCTCTATCAGACCTGAATAGGGTACGCACCCAGCATGGCGATCTGGAACCTTATTCTTCTGGGATGAGCCGAGAAGAGTTGATAAATAATATTTTGGATGAGCGACAGGTTGATTTTTTAGCTGAATGGGGACACAGATGGTTAGATCTTAAGCGAACCGGTAGAGCAGATGCCGTTATAGGAGCATTAAAACCTGAAACCTGGGAATCTACAGATGCGCTTTGGCCTATAAATAACAGTGAATTACAGGCAAACCCTAATCTCGAACAGAATCCTGGTTATACTAATTAATAAAATAAATACTATGAATAATTTAAAATATATTTTGCTGTGCACCACCGCTGTAATAGCGGTACAGTGTAAAAAATCTGCCTCAAATAATGTGGTTGAAGAAGAGCTTTTTCAAATATCTGGAACTATTAAGAATCAGCCTGATGGTCTAATTTATCTGGAGGAACTTGATGTTCCTGATGGGGTAAAACCTAAAAGGGACTCGGTAGAACTTAAGGATGGTCGATTCAGTTTTACGGGTAATGTTGAATTTCCCAAACTGTATTCGATTAAAACAGCAGATACCGTTGGATTTCCTTTGCGTTTTATTCTATCAAATGATGAGATAACGATTAATGCAGTAAAAGACTCCTTATTTAGAGCTGAGGTTTCTGGAGCGACCGTCAATGCTGAATACAAAAATTATTACGATAATTATTTTAATAAAATACGGGAGAAGGCAGGCTCTATTTACGAATTCCTAGATTCACTTAATGAAGGCGGAAAGCGAGAGCTATCAATTGCAGAACGCGCCATAGTTGATGAGAAATGGGAAAAGATGGGCAAATTTAGTGACAGTATAACGAGACTCTTTGTAACAGATAATAAAAGCAGTCTGGCAGTTCCTCTCGTAATCACAGACCGGTATATACAATATCCAAACCCTGATAAAGCTGAGGAATTATATAATGTATTAGGTAATGAGGTTAAGGAGTCTTTTTACGGTCAAAAATTAGGTAAAGCCATAAAGGGCTACAATGCTGTGGCTGTAGGTCGGCAGGCACCTCCTATTACAGATCAGGTAGACCTGGAAGGAAATGAAGTTGGATTGGAAAACTATAGAGGTAAGTATGTGCTCGTTGATTTTTGGGCGAGCTGGTGTGCTCCCTGTCGCAAGGAAAACCCAAATGTTTTAAAAGCGTACAACACGTATCACGAAAAAGGACTTGAGATTCTGGCAATTTCGCTTGATGACAAGCGTGATCTCTGGCAGAAGGCTATTGAGAAAGACGGACTGCCCTGGAAGCATGTATCTGATTTGAAAGGCTTTAAAAATCAGGCCGCTCAGGATTATATGGTGAGCGCTATTCCTCAAAATTTTCTAATAAATCCAGATGGAGAAATTATCGCAACAAACTTGCGTGAAGAAAAACTACACAGCGAGTTGCAGAAAGTTCTCACCAATTAAAGAATAGAATAACTTCCTTTAATGTTTATTGTGGTTAATTAGGATGTTACATATCAGTGCTTTAAAGGAAGTTTTGTATCCTCTGTAAAAGGCTATTGCCTCACAAGCATGACACATATTTCTTAGTTAAATCAGCTGAGTTTTTCAGCCGACAAACTATTCTTTTGCCAAAAATTTAAGTTCTATTTTATTTGCTTACCCGGTCAAAATTCATAAATACATTCTTATCATTTTAACTTTTATGAAAACATATTTATTAACTGTATTTTTTTTAGTTGCTTCTCTAGTAAACGCACAGGTTTTTGATCCTGTAAGTTTTAAAAATGAAATAAAGCTAGTTGAAGGGGATATATATGAACTTCTAATAACTGCACATATTGAAAATTCATGGCATTTATACTCTCAAAATGTTGATGAAGGTGGTCCTGTACCTACAACTTTCATTTTTAAACAGATTGAAGGTTTAAAGCTATTAGGAGGAGTTCTTGAACCAGAAGGGCATACGATACAGGACCCTGTTTTTGAGATGGATATTAAATATTTTGAGCAGGAGGCAGTTTTTAAACAAGAATTTGAGCTGAAAGACCCCAAGATGCCTAATTTAACTTATAAGGTAGAGTATATGGTGTGTAACGACACCCAGTGTCTTCCACCCGAAACAAAAAGTTTTAGTGTATCACTTTCCAGTTCCGGACAAACTCAGAACTCAGCGGGGTCATCAGACACTGAAGTTCCTGTTGACAATATCTTAAAGGATTTAAAACCTTCTGAAGTTGTTGATGCAAGTTCAGCATCTCTCGGTCTTCTTACTATCTTTATTTTGAGCTTTTTAGGCGGCTTTGCGGCACTTTTAACTCCATGTGTATTTCCAATGATTCCGATGACAGTAAGCTTCTTTACAAAGCAGAGTAGAACCCGTTCTAAAGGCATTAAAAATGCCTTGCTCTATGGACTTTTTATCATCGTCATTTATGTTGTTTTGGGTTCTGTAGTAACTGCCTTATTTGGAGCTGATTCACTCAATGCACTTTCCACGAATGTGGTATTTAACTTAGTGTTTTTTGGACTATTAGTGTTCTTTGCCTGTTCATTTTTAGGAGCTTTTGAATTAGTACTACCTAGTTCCTGGGCAACCAAAATCGACTCACAAGCAGACCGTGGAGGATTTATAGGGATCTTTTTTATGGCTCTTGCTTTGGCAATTGTTTCCTTTTCGTGCACTGGCCCTATTGTAGGTACTCTATTGGTGGAGTCTGCTTCCAAAGGAGGAATCGCTCCCATTGTGGGAATGCTTGGCTTTTCATTAGCAATAGCTCTTCCTTTCGCACTATTTGCTGCTTTTCCAGGCTGGTTGAATTCCCTACCTAGATCAGGGGGATGGCTCAACACAGTTAAGGTTGTTCTAGGCTTTCTTGAACTGGCATTTGCCTTTAAGTTTTTAAGCAATGCCGATTTAGTGTTGCAACTGCACTTACTAGAACGTGAAACTTTTTTAGCAATTTGGATTTCTATTTTTGGAGTATTGGCTTTTTATTTATTTGGTAAAATTACCCTACCGCACGATAGCCCATTACAACATATTTCAGTGGGTAGATTAGGGTTAGGCCTTTTCATTTTGGCCTTTGTAATATATATGATCCCCGGCCTCTGGGGTGCACCTCTTCAATGGATTAGTGGTTTTCCACCACCTTCTCAATACAGTGAGTCCCCATATGGAGTAGGGAGTAGTAAAGGGGGTATGGCTGCAACAGTAGAACTTCCACCTAATGCAGAACTTGGACCTTTAGATATTATAACCTTCAAGGATTACGAAATGGGTATGGAATATGCCAAAAGTGAAGGAAAGCCAGTGCTTTTGGATTTTACAGGATATGCCTGTGTAAATTGCCGTAAAATGGAAGAACGTGTATGGCCTGATCCACAAATCCTTCAGATTTTGAAGGAAGATTTGGTGCTTATATCCCTATATGTAGACGACAAGCGCAAGCTTCCTGTAAACCAGCAGTACAAGTCAGAAACCACAGGTAAGCAAATCAAGACTATTGGGAATAAGTGGAGTGATTTTCAAATTAGAAAATACCGAGCCAATGCTCAACCCTATTACGTGCTAGTGGACACTGACGGAAATCAACTCAACGAGTCAACAGCCTACGATCCGGATATCGACTCATATTTGGATTGGTTACAAAAAGGAATTAAAAACTTCAAAACAAATAATTGATGATTTATAGAGCTAAAAATAGTTTTATTGTATTACTCGCTTTGTTGAGTTTGAATCTTATTGCACAACAGGAAACACAACCCATTCCGCCTCAAGATTTTGCTTCAGGTGTGTTAGGCAATGGAATGCATTATTACATATTTCACAATGAGGAACCTAAGGAGCGAGCCTCGTTCTATTTTGCCCAAAATGTAGGTTCTGTTTTGGAAAACGATAACCAACAAGGACTTGCACACTTTTTGGAGCATATGGCGTTTAATGGTACTCAAAATTTTAAAAATAAAGGTATGCTAGAATTTCTGGAACGTAATGGCATGAAATTCGGTTCAGAGATTAATGCATTTACCAGTTTTGATGAGACTGTTTACAACATCAATCAGGTTCCAGTAAAACGAGAAAAAGTTTTGGATTCGGTTTTGCTGATCCTACACGACTGGTCAGGATATCTGTCGTTGACTGATCAAGAAATTGATAATGAACGTGGCGTAATTAATGAAGAGTGGCGCACAAGAAATACAGCGGGCTTCCGAGCTAATTCCAAAATTTGGACTGAAGGCTACATGGCTAATTCCAAATATGCCAATCGCATGCCTATTGGCCTTATGGATGTAGTAAATAATTTTAAATATGATGAACTTCGAGACTATTATGAACGATGGTATCGTCCAGACCAACAGGCTATAATCATCGTAGGGGATGTTAATGTCAATCAAATGCAAGCCAAAATCAAAGGGATTTTCGAACCAATTCCATTGAAGAATAATCTCCCAGAGCGTCCAGAATTTAAATTGCCTATTACAGATGATTTTGTTTATATCAAAGCAACTGATAAGGAATTAGGAGAGCCAAATTTGCAATATTTTTTAAGACGGACGCCTCAAAAGTATGAAGTAACGGAAGAGCTCGAAGCGAACCTTACTCTAGGACTTACTTCTTATATACTAAATAATCGTTTTTCAGAATTAATATTGAAAGAGAACAGTCCCGTTCTTGGTGTGAACTTTGGAGTAAATGAGTTTATACGTTCACTAGAGATTCTTAATTTACAAGCTCGTCCTAAGAAAGACAGTCTTCTAAGTGCTTTGAGCTTTATTGTTAAGGAATATGAACGCTTTGCTCAATACGGGGCTACTACGGGAGAATTAAATCGTGCAAAGTCTGCTTATAAAACGAATTTGGAATCGGCCAAATCCAACATTGCTAAAAGAAGTAATGACTCCTATGCAGTTGAAATATATCAAGACTTTTTTAAAGGCATTTCAGTAGTAGATTATGCTTGGTCACTTGATTATCAGCTGAAGATTTTAGAGCAAATTGATAACCAGTCTATTCTTGATTTACTATACCGTTTTCAAGGCGATAAGGGCAAAGGAGTTGGAATAACTGGAAGTGACGCTAAAATTTACCCCGATAAGCACAAAATTAATCAGGTTCTTCAAGAAGTAGATCAAGATAAATTAGAGCCATTTATAGAAGAAAGGTCTAATAAAGAGCTTGTAAACATACCTTTAGAGCAAGCAGAAATCATAAGTAAAGATCCTATTAAAGGAATTGATGCCTATAAATATACCCTATCAAATGGTTTAGAAGTAGTGCTGTATCCCACAGATTTCGACAAAGAACAAGTATTTATGTCTGCTTTTAGTCCAGGTGGTACTTCCCAGCTATCACAGTCCGAGTTAGCCAACACATTCATTGCTTCCTATTTAGTAACACAGTCCGGCTTGGGAGATTTAAATAAAATCGATCTTCAAAAATTACTTGCGGGTACCGAGACATCTTTAGGAGTTTCTATAAATGCTTACGATGAGACTTTGAAGGGAAGTAGTAAAACTAAAGATTTAGAGACCTTATTCAAACAGATTTATTTGCAGTTTACAGGGCCTCGTTTTGATGAACAAGCATATGCTATAATAAAACAAAATTTAGCAACCAATTTAATTGCTAAAGAAAAACGTGTAACTAGTGTTTTTCAAGACTCGCTAACGTTAGCCGCAACAGGTTACAGCAAACGAACTGTTCTTTTTGACCAGCAATTAATTGATGCAGTCAGTTTAGAAGGAGCAAAACAAGTTTATAAAGATCGCATTTCAAATGCCAGTGATTTTACCTTTGTTTTTGTTGGCGACTTTGACTCAGAAGCATTACTTGAATTGGCTAAAAAGTATTTAGGCAGTATTCCCGGTACCCAAAAGCAAGAGTCTGTAATTGATCACGGAATCGAACCGCAGCCTGGTTTGAATAAGGTGCATATGAATCAAGTGATGGAAACACCTCAAGCCACGGTAAGCGTGAAGTTTAGTGGTGATATGCCTTATTCTAAAGAGAATAATCTAAAGTTATATATAATTGCACAGCTTTTAGATAAGCGCTATATGGAGCGTATACGTGAAGAGGAAGGTGGTTCATATGGTGTGCGTACTTCTGGTGGTGTCGATCACCAGCCAAAAGGTAGATTTAATTTAAATGTGAGTTTTAATTGTAATCCTGAAAAAGCAAAGGATTTATTAGCTATCGTGTACAGTGAATTGGAAAAGTTAAAGACAAACATTGATCTTGAAGAACTTACTGAGATAAAAAATAACTATGAGAAGAAGGTTTCAGAAAACCAAAGAGACAATGGATATTGGCTGAATAATCTCACCTCAAACCTTGAGAGAAAGGATGCTGTTTCAGATCAGGCCGGAAGCATCGCTCGAATGAAAGGAATAGATCAAAGTGAACTTAAAGAAACGGTAAAAATAGTTACTAAAAATCCTGCTATTATTGAAGGTCTCCTTATGCCTAAGCAATAGCAGCTGTGCGTTCATCTAAAAATGAAGAATATTTATTGGAATTAGCCTTCCTAAAAATCTTTAATTTCCTTGAATTTCACACAACGCTTAAATCTTTGGGTTTAAGCGTTTTTCCTTTCAAATTAATATTCATCGGTAAAGAATAAATTATGTGTATAGAAAGCCTAAAAAATAAAACTTTAGAGATGTATTTTTCCTACTTTCGAGAAAATACAATAGGTATTGATTATTACTTTGAATCAATATATGGAATAAAAAAATTGCTCTATGCTGATTGGATTGCCAGCGGCAGATTGTACAGGCCTATTGAAGAATTGATATGTAAGGAGATAGGCCCTTTAATGGCCAATACCCATTCTTTTTCAAGTGAGACAGGTAAAGCTTCTACTTTTGCTTATCAAGAAGCAAGGTCAATCATAAAGCAGCACGTCAATGCTTGTAAAGATGATATCTTAGTTACTACTGGAACCGGAATGACCGGAGCACTGGCTAGGTTACATCGGATAATGGGGCTCAAAGGACAAATCTACGAATCTAATTCGCCTGAAAAACCTGTTGTTTTTATCAGTCATATGGAGCACCATTCTAATCAAGTATCTTGGGAAGCTTTAGGTGTGGAAGTTGTCCTTTTAGACCCTGATGAAAGGTTACAGATTTCTTTTGAAAACCTAGAGAGTCAGCTTAAAAAATATGAAAACCGAAAACTTAAAATAGGTTCGTTTACGGCTTGCTCTAATGTTACTGGTGTAATAACTCCCTATCACGAGCTGGCCGCTTTAATGCATAAATATGGTGGTCTGTGCTTTGTAGATTTTGCGGCTTCAGCTCCTTATGAAACCATTGATATGCACCCAGAGGATCCGTTTCAAAAACTAGATGCTATTTTCTTTTCTCCGCATAAATTTCTGGGTGGTCCCGGCACGTGTGGAGTTTTGGTTTATGATAAAAATTTGCATAAGAATACCGTTCCAGACAATCCCGGCGGCGGCAATGTAAAATGGACTAATCCCTGGGGAGAATATGGCTATCATACTGATTTAGAAACTCGAGAAGACGGAGGAACCCCCGGAATTCTTCAAGTAATCCGTACAGCATTGTGCATTAAACTTAAAGAACAAATGAACCCCAAAAAAATGAAGCAGCGAGAGAGAGAATTACTTGATTTGTTTTATCAAGGAATTAGGGAGAACTCTGAAATTAAGGTCTTAAATTATAATGAAGAAGAGCGTATAGGTTGCATATCATTTAATATTAAGGAAATGCATTATAATTTAGTAGTACGGCTGCTTAATGATAGATTTGGGATACAGGTAAGAGGTGGTTGGTCGTGCGCTAGCAGTTTTGCTCACTATTTTTTTCAGATTGATAGCAAACAGTCTGAGCGTATAATGCAAGACATAGAAAATCAAAATTTAACAAACAAACCTGGATGGGTAAGGGTTTCACTCCATCCCATAATGACCAATGCTGAAGTACGTATCATAACAAACGCTATTCATTTGATCATCGAGAATAAAAAGGAATGGGCTTCGGAATACACGTATAATGCAGTGACTAACGAATTTGATAGTCACAAACAAGATGATTTAGTCTTAAAGGCACGGATGGAAAGTGTTTACTACGGAATCTAATGGATACAATTTGTGCAAATGTGTTCAAAAAAAGAACTAAAGTTTTTGCGCTTAATCAAAATGTAAATTGCGGTAACCTATCTATAACATCATCTTGCAATTTTTGAACGTAGTTCAGGTACTTTAAAGTGCTTTTCGTAGAAGTGTGACCCATTGCATCTGCTACAGTTTTAAGATTTGCACCAGCCATCAATAGTAAACAAGCAAAGGTGTGCCTGCCACAATAAAATGTTATATGCTTATCAATTTTCGCACGTTCTATCCAATGGCGAATGTCTTTATTTACGGAGGTTTGGCTTATGGATTGTAATTTAAATATGTAGTCGTTTCTATTTTGTCGATTGCCTAAAAATGATAGTGCAGTAGGAGTAAGGCGATTGTTGATTTCTTCACCTGTTTTTTTTCTAATCGTTTTTAATCTGCTATTTTGAATATTTCCCCACTTTAAATCTACAATTTCGGCTAAGCCTAGAGATGTGTAACAGGAAAAGAGAAATGCACGTTTTACATGTTCATTTCCACAATAGGTGTTGGCCAAAATCTCTAATTCCTCAGCTGTTAATACTTCTTTTTTTATTGTGTCGTTGCGATGTGGTTTTGGAAACTTAATCTCATCTGTAGGGAGATTCTCAAAATAGCCTTCAACCT
>CEVI01048446.1_pt1 | contig 15138 bp, 32 predicted proteins | sample 531471 | NCBI WGS metagenome assembly CEVI01 (sample SAMEA2623513, study PRJEB7988) | marine metagenome | isolation source: saline water (ENVO:00002010), including
GGTTTTTGATCACTTGGTGTCAAGATTGAGTGTCCGCTAATGGCACATATGCGACTGTCAGATTTGATTGAGTCCTACTATTCGAATCTGACAGATGAAGTTGAGACGGATTCACCTAAAGATTCACCTAAAGATATCAAAACGCATTCCTTGCTGAACAGGAATGCGCATGGACACTAATTGCCTTCTTCAAGGGCAGCGATTTTTGATTCGATGATCGGCAATCTCGCCCTGGCACCTTTGTGTCCTTTATCGACAGCTTTTGAATACCAAGTTTTTGCCTGATAAAAATCTTGTTTAACGCCCTCGCCTTTTTCATACAGCACACCGAGCGTATAAGGCGCAATATCATGCCCTTCACTTGCGGCCTGCTTAAAAAGCGTGATTGCAGATTGTGTATCGCCCTTGTCGAGCGCTGATGCGCCTTTAAAGAACGCGTCGTTCGCCCATACAGAAAAAGATAGTGTGATCGCAAAAGAGGACAAAAATAGCTTTCTTAACATAGGTATTTCCTATTCGTTTTTGGTAGTTAGGTCGGGGTATTAGTTCCCCGTGTAATCATCTTTGGGAAGTGGCGACAAGCCTGCCTCCTCCATTAAATTCTGATACACCAATACGGTTGCATTATCATTAGCCATCTTTGGGTGCTTTGCTATCCAGTTAAGAAGACTCCTCGCCATCACCGTGTCTAGCATAGCCGGTGTATCAATGCGCTTTTTATCACGCGTGATAAACTCAACACCTGTTTGAACAGCTAACTGAGTCAGTTGCGCCTCTGTGAAACCAGAGAGTTCAAATTTCAAATCATGAATGCCGTACTTGCACATCCAATACGCACCACGCGCTTCTATCCAGCGAATGCAGGCGCTATCCCGACGCGCTGCACCTCTAGCAGTATTACTCACTAGCAGAAGTTCGCCGCAAGGATGAACTAACAAAAAGAACGCCTCAGAACCAGCTTGATGCACGAATGCCACTCTATTTTTCCATGGCGTACTTAATTTCAACGTTGGCGTCATAGGGTATGTTGCCAGAATTTCGATAATTCGAAGGGCTCACCCGTATAGGTATCCACCAGCTTACCGTCGTCCGTAACAGACACAAAATATGGCACTTTTACGCCGGAGCTTTTCTTTTCAATCAGTGACACATGACTACCCTTGTAATCATTGATAAGCGCCTTAGCCAGACGCCCTTCGCATGAAAAAGCAAGCTGCGTATAATTTACGCGCAGTATGATGGTTTTATCTTCGTTAACTGGTCTCATAAACACTCCTTGATAAGAAATATCAGGCAGAAGCTGTGTCGTTATTAAGCGTTACTGGTGTCGATGCAGGACGATACTTTTTGCATAACACAGACAGCGCCTTATCCATTGATTCATCCCACATATCATCCGTGCTTTGCGCCATTTTTATCAGTGCGATCAAATCATTTTTATCTACTGAAACTTGCATGACATCTCTCCACAGAAGATTAGAAATAAACCCCTCTGTCGCCACTGGCGGGGATACCAGCCTATAAACATGGTTAAAATGATGAAGGCTTGCACATTCAGCTTATCCAACGTCCATCGCCATAAGGAACAAATGACTCAATTGGTACGTTTGGGGCCACGCATGTGCCAGACGCAACTCTTAACTACACAATTACTTTATCTACATTGGTAATGTTCGCTATAAAACGGGCAATTAATAGTAGCGATTAAACCCGTCCATAAAAGACATTGAGTGCTATTAAAAAGCGCTTCTACATGCGCTACATCATAGCCAATGGATAAGCATTAGTTTTCGCGTAGGCACAGCGATTTTCGTCACTCTAAAGGCAGAACGAAGTTCGCCAATTAATCCTTGCTCTTTGCGAGTAACCTTTTACGCCAATACGCTTCAGTCGCAATCCCCTCCACGACTGGCGTTTCTATGTCGTAATAACGGTCCAGCCAACGTAGAATGTTCGGGATGTCGGAGAGTGATCGTTTTGCCTCTTTCATATACGTATTTAAAATGGAATATATCTGTTTCTCTGTCGCTGGCAGACCGCGTATTGACTCTAACCATGGCGATAAACCATTTGATGCAATACTGTAAGACTTGAACTCTTCGAAAGATGGCGGCGTAATACCCGCATTTTTGTAACGCAACACCTTGCCCTTAAATATCTCTCGCATAAACGCATTATAAGAAACAAAATTTATTACTTTGACGTCAGTGGTAGGCATGGTTATCCCCAGTGGTTGTTTGAACTGAGATTATCCTGACATATTAGCGTTTTAGCGCTATAAACTAGCCAAAAAAACCCGGCAAAAGTGCCGGGTAAAGGGTTGGGAAACACATGTATTTGCAGTGTTAGGTAAAAGATATCAAGATATAAAAAACAGTTCTGTCATAGACGGCGAAAAATCAAGGTGTCTACGGTAAAATAGAGGTATTGCATCACCTAAGATAGCAACATTGACAACCTTAAGCAGAAGGAAAAAGTGATGCATCCCAAAGAACAGACAACATTTCATAGCGATGTAATCCATGTTGCTTTACACCATTACCTCAAACACCAAAACCTTACCCCTATGGATGCACTGCCGCATGCGATGGATTCAGTCGAGTGGAAGGCTATATTACTATCGATGATGGGAGCAACCGTCGACGATACACTAAGAACAAATGAAATCATCACCTCAGACCCCGTTCAGAACAGAGCGCAATTTGATACCCAGATAAAGGAAGCTCAAGCTAGAACGATGGAAGTCGCATTGATTGCTGGAATGCTATGTCACGCATGGACAAATGATGCAGAGCCGCCATATACAAATGACAGCAAGTTGATAGAAACGCTTGCGTTTATCCAGCTAAAGGCAACGCCGTAAAAATATTACGAACAGGAGGTAGTCGTTAACCCCCTTCGACGCTCCCTTTCCTCAGCGAGCATTCTTACGATAGGCCATTTTGCTTTACCGAACTCACCAAACGCTGCGTCCAAATCGCCTTTTGCTAGCGCAACAAACATTCTAGAAAACGCACCTTTCTTGCTACTGGGACAAATCGACATAAATTCCCTGTACATTACGTACAGCTCATGCAAAGCCTCAGCTGCGTTCTCGTGTGCTTCTGTAGGACAAGAGTAATAGTTATTTATCTGCGTGTTCCATGCACCCAAAACCCTATCGACAAACATTTGCCTGTCATGCAAATACGTATCAGAACCAAAACCCCCAGCGTGTATTGCAGCGCCATAGACGCTTTCAGGTTGACCTAAAAAATCTTCTGTCATACTGCATCCTCCATAGCACTTTCCTCATGATATGTCGCGTAGGCGTCGTTAATAGACGCGGCTTGTACTACCCACACAACACTTGCATCAGGGAAGGCCAATTCGAACGTTTCCTCCGCTTTTTCGCTGCTTTCAGCATATAGCGTGAGCGCTTCTGGTACATTGAATGTGTCGTTGGTGTACAGCAACACAAAAGGCAATAAGGTTAGACCGTTTGACATGTTGATGTATCCTCACAGTTCGTAGTTAGAGAGAAAGTCATAGATTGACAACGCATCCTCAATCGGGATTAGTTGACCGCTATGCGTGGTCTCATGCCACTTACCATCTCGCTGCAATACTCTGATTTCAGAACCGTCCAGTTCTTCTGCAGAACACTCCGTATTAAGTGCTGCAGCTTCCAATAATGCATTAAGCGAATCAAAGCACGAACAACCGTCTAGCTTGCTTGTATCTATCGTTGACTCAACAACAAAGTAATGGCCAAACTTGTTCATAATGAATAAAGGCATTACAAATGCTCCTTTGCACAGTCCATTGCCATATTTGCTGCACATAACTGTCTCAGCTTTTCTGCAAGCTCACTAAACCCTGCATCGACTAACTCGTCGAGTTCGCGTAAAGGGTAGGAAAGCTCGTTAACAGCGCTAAATAAATTATCCTCTGCTCTGTCGTAGTCACTATCTGAAGCCTCAGAAATAGGAAAGCCCATCTCTGCCTCGAATGCCTCTTCAGGCGTGTTATATATTGGTGTGTTTGTTTCTGACATAAGCTATCTCCAAAGTTGATAGAGACAGCTTAACGAAATTGATTATTGCGACTACGCTTTGGACAGGTTGATAAAAGGCCTTTAACGGTTGGGTGTTCGGCGATAAATGAAAGAAATGGTCCTACTCTTCCCAAAAGAATGTAACGAGCAGGTTAGACGTCAAATCAACCTCAGAGAATGCGTCGTTTATGTCATCTTGCGCATCTTGTGTATCACCATGTTGGATAGTCACATATTCCGTGATCGCATTCATATCAAGTTCGCAGGGCACCGCCAAGACCTCAATACCTTCATCCGTATTAGTAATAACGTTATCACTATCGCTTCCGACCTCCAAAACAATAGCCTCGGCGACAAAGCGTGAAACCAAATGCATAATCATCTCCCTTGCGCTGAAAGCGCCGTTTTTCTTATAAGCCTAATTCTTGAATAGAACAACAAAGGTTTAAGGTAAAAAGCGCACTATGACAGCGCACTTTCCAAGTCCTTGAAGGACGCAGCATCTACGTTCAGCTGACTCTTTTGGCATACTTGCATCACCATTGCTTTGACGGTATCGATGTCAGGTTTAGTGGTTTCCATAGCTTTATTGGAAAAACGCTTCAACTCCTTGATACAAGATTTAACGCCGCCAAAAGCAGTGAAAGACTTAAAACCGCCTTCGCGCTTAATAGGCGACACAGATACGTAAATGCCGCGTTTTTCGTTGGCGTAGGACCATGGATTATGCCCCCCTAGCTGATAAGAAAGCTCTACATCAATTGTTGTCAGTGCATCATTGGTTGGGATGCGGAAAATCTCTTTGTTCTTGCTCATGATGTACTCCTGAATGTTGACAAGGCTATTGTCTCAATAGGAGGTATTTACGCTATGATTCAGGCAAAAAAAAAGGCTGGAAAAAACCAGCCCTTTTAGTGCAATACACACATTTTCTATGCGTTCAATGGTATGCTTTTGCGCTCAACAGACACAACCCCTAAGTCACAATCAAATTGAATATTCACCCCTTCTTTTTGAGCGACGGCAGCCATCATTCTCGCCATGCACGACATAGTTTCTTGCACCCCCAATTTGATCATTGCCTCACCGATTTGTTCGCAAAATTCAGCGTTATCATTAACGTTTGCAAGCATTGTGTCTTTGTTTGTATCCATGATGCGCTCCTAAATGTTCACCGCACCATTATCGCGACTGAAGGGGATTTCGCTACGTTTTAGGCAAAAAAAAGCTGGATGAACCAGCCTGATATGAATACTTATTTGTGAATGTGTTTCCTGCCCCATTCTTGAAGCTGGGGGGAGTAATGATTGGCAAGCATAATCACTCCTGTCAGGCCAAGCCCGATGAGCGTTACTGATAAAAGTACAAAGTCCATACTGTTCATTAGCCATCTCCTAGCATTACTGCGATAACAACACTTACTGCTACCAACACGAAACCGATGATTAATAATACAACAGAGGCACTTAGACTTCCACTATCTAGCGAAGTAGAAAATAACTGAGTACCCAAACCCAAGACGAAAAATGCGACCCCTACATCAAGGGTAGCATCTTTCAGCCAAACCCATAGAAAACGCGGCATACTACCCTCCTAAAAAGTTAAATCAGGAAAGTATTATCTCAAGAACGCCAACTCTCGCTACGAAATGGGCTATTGAATACGGCGCTTCTTATGCTGCATATTGTCGCTCTCGGACGCGTTAATAAGCACTGGCGCCACCCACTTTATTTCTTTCTCACGACTAGTTGGTGGAATAGGTATACCCTTGCCGTTTTCATCCCTTATGACATTGCCATCTGCATCTCGTTTTAGTCGCTCACCGACATAATAAGTATGAAAGTGCCCCAATCGCAGGTGGGGAGATTTCTTGTCCGTATCCGACTCACCACCAACCTCAAAGAAACCATCGAAGGAGAACTGCTTTCCAATACGCACATAGTCATAAAAATCACGCTTTGCTCTTGCTTCTGCCTTGCGACGCTTGCTTGGATTTTTGAGCGACTTTATCTTATGTTTCATCCCGGTTGCTTCTTTAATCTCGATGCGCTCAGAATCTTTGGCGTTCATGTACATAATTGTGTTCATGACCATTGAAATAGGGGCGCTCATCTCTTCAAAAGAATCACCAGCGAATGTAACGTTGTCGACATCATCGTCGTTAAGGACAGCTTGGTTTATGGCCACTCCCGCGTCGACAGAAGCCGCAATGTTAAATGCACTGTTCACGATCTTGTCCGGGTCTTTGGTGTCATAGATAAACAGCATTTGGAACATCATAATGTCCTTACCGGACTGAATAGTCCCACGCTCTGCTTGAAGCCTTAGTGACGCATCCCCTTCAACAAGGTTGATTCGTTGCGCAACAGACCAAGAAACAATTCTTTGTTGTACGTAACATCCGTGAATGACTTGGCCACTGCGTGTTACGACAGGTGCTTGGGGATTTCTAAAATCCAAATAAAGAGAGGAGTAAGGCAATTTGAGGTGGTCGACAGGAACACTACATGACTTTACCGAGTCCGTTAATGACAGCATCTTCATTAGGTCAGGATGGTAGTCAACGGTAACGCCAGACCGCGCAATGTGCTCAGCTTCGATAATACGCGCATCCAGAAAAGTGACTAGCTCGTCATCGCTAGCAATAACCTTTCTGAGATTATTTATCACACCACTATGCTTGTTGATGAGCATGTTTATCAACGCTATGTTGGGATAATCAAAAGACAAGCGCTCAAACCAGTCAGCAAAAAGGTTCAGCAAGGACACAAACTCTTTACTGTCTGGGGAGTACATAAACAATGGCAGGAACAATCGATTATAATTAACAAGGTTGTCAGGGTACGGGATTGTTGCGCTATACCCCGATACTTCCATTTGAGTTAAAGCGGCATTCTCAATGTATTCAAAAAGAGGGGCGATACTTGGACGCTTTTCTTTGAAAGCGGTAAGATTAAGTTGCATTAGAGTTCCATTTACCTCAATTACAGGTCCGCAGGCTTACCGATACCCGCAAAGTTATAATGTCCTTTTTGAACAGCTTCGCGCTCTGCAGCTTGCGCAGCGGCATAATCAGGGTGACGTTTTTCTTTGTCCTTGCAGGACATACAAATCATTTCTGTGTTAAACATGGACATGATATGTGAAGTCGCCTGCTGATAACAACGTTGGCAATGCTTATTTGTTGCACCTGAGAAAATATCCAACATTACAAAGCCCCTCGCTTTTTCAGTATTTCTATGTACTGGCTTCTCGCGTCATATAGCTTCTTCGTCGAAAAACCTCTTAGCTGTGCGCTTTTTATTGACTGTTCTATGTGCTTTAGCTTTTTCTTGAGTGACACCGTGCGAAAAGAAGTGCTAATAGACATTACTGCACCCTCACAAAATGGTAATCAATCGATTTGCCGTTTTCCCATGGCTCTCTGGTTGCCAGCACCCACTTGCCTTTTGTACCATCGTGCTCTCTTGCAACATGGAGTATCTGTTCAGCGGTAGGCTCTCCCAGACCCCATTTGAGGTCTACGCGGCAATAGAGGACTACCTTGCCAAATTCATCGTCATACTGGGGTAAGGTGGTCATCACACGGTCATGTTTACCAAAGTCGGTACAAATGTCGTCGTGGTCGCGCACCAATACGTTAAAGTGACCATATTCACCGTGCCAACCGTCAATGGCTGCATAATTCGTTTTGCGTTGATTAAGAGTGTGTTCCATAACGTCTCCCCTGTATCGGATATGACGCTATTATCTCAAAGGCGTTATGGACGACTAGGAAATGGGCAGGAAGAGGTCATGTCCATCAGGGACAAACATGACCAAGTGAATTCACTGAGGTTAATAATTACCGTTCTTTTCGCGATGTATACGGCTGTATATTTCTTCGCGATGGACATCAACTTCTGTGGGTGCAGAGACCCCGATTTGAACTTGTCCGCCACGTACTTGTAATACCTTGACAGTAATATTCTCGCCAATACGAAGGCATTCACCCTCTCGTCTAGTTAGTATTAACATCCACTCAAACTCCTTATTAGAAAGCAAAGCTTACTTTTTCAAATTCATCGTAAAAATAACCACCGAACTCACAGGTTTCGTTTAGCGGTAATTTCATCACATCGCTGGCTGTTCCACTCCAACGCAGCGAAACAAGTCTTGGGAAAACAACACCATCTGCATCCGCTCTCTGTTTTGCTCTGTCTTTATCTTCATCCCTGTATTGGCAAGACAGCAAATACCCTTTTGATTTATCGCCACTACCGCCATTGAGCTTATCGATTAACGCGCAATAATTTACGCCACCGAAATCCCCTCTTCCCCTATAATGGTATTCCACTTTTGTGTGGAGTTTACCGTCTTCGACCCACACCATTTTTGCAGGCAATGCGCCTCTAGGTGAGTACTCGGTAGTGATGCTTTCCCCCGTATCCGCAGTGCGCCAACTCAAGCTAGACATAGTTACTCCTTTTTTGATTTCAAGGAGATTGTCTCAATCGATTGAATTACGACTACATAACGGGCAGATAAACAACTGTCTGCGAAGGACAGCTTTCACGCATTATTTCATTTGTTCGATCATGTCCATCGCTGAATCGTGTATTTCATCCTCATCGCAGAATACGCAAATTTCAGCAATGACATACTTCATAATGAGCTTATAACGGGCATGAAGGTCGTGTTTTGCGGTATTGTATTCTTCAAACCATTTTGTGTTGGAGAAAAATACCCCAGCAAGGTCGCCATACGGCTGGCCTAACGCTTTTTGAATCATTGCAATATGAGTATTAAATAGCGCGTTGTCGCAAGCGATATCATCATGGCCATGAGTGGCAGCCAGTAAACTGGCTATTTCAGGTTTCAATTGATTTAGCATAGAAGCATCCTTTTTTTGATAGGTGTGATCATCGCAATAAATCAAAACACGACTACAAGATGGTAAAAAAAATAGCTGTCGTTCGAGGACAGCTATTTTTTCGCCAAATCCATTTTTATTTTGCTAGGCCGTTTCGGTAACACAAGTGCTTTTCACTACGCTACCGCAATTGCATTTATACATCGCTTCGTCGACTACGTTCCTGACATGATCGAAGTGCTGGCTGTGATGGCGCTGTTCGCCGACGCACATGACTTCCCAGTTTCCGCACGGACAATCAATTAACCGCTCTTCAGTTTGCATGTTATCTTTTACTTCCCTTTTGTTAGCGCATCTTCTTCGAACTGCTCCACGCGCTTTATTTCATCGTCGAAAGACGCAGCTGTGACCTTGCAACCTCCTACTTCTGTTCTGTCAGTCATTGCTTGCAGTAACTCTTTTGGCAATGTTGCACCTGTACCGTAGCGCAATACGACTGTTAGTACCTTTTCCATTGCTTCAATCCCCTTTCCTATTACTGTTTCTAGCACCCGACAAATCAATTACGTGACTAGGCTCTTCACTGTTTATGTCGGCGTATATCAACACTCTCAGCTTGCCGTCGTATTTTTCGATATACAATGGTGTGCCAACATCATCTTCGCTGCAACAATCACTGTGGCCATCAAATGAGACAGCTAACCCCAGATTGGACGTTGTATTTAGCCTGACAGCAATGTCGTCGCCTTTAACTTCGTCTGTGAGTGACAATGCTATTTCATTGTCAGGCGAAGACACTGTATACCCCTCATCAAGCAAAAGCTTCTTTGCGGCAGCAATCTTATCGGCTTTGATATTTTCTTCCAGCGTCAACCACTCATCACTACCGTCTTTGTTAATTGCATCTACGATATCGCTAATATCGCAATGCAAAAGGTACTGTTGAGGCTGAACATCGTCCCTCATGGACAGTTGAGTGATTTCAATATAGCAATGATCGCCCTCGTAAGTCGGTTCATCTGGGTGTAGCGTTGGTGCTAAATCGCACGGCAATCCGAATTTATAGGGAATAACATCTTTATTCCCTAGCTTATCGAAGGCTGCAATAATACTGTCTTCAGTCAGTCCTTGAGCGTTTGAAAATTCGTAAGCTTTGCACTCACGGTGGTTAGAATGGTCGCGGTATGCCAAGTCTAGCCTTATGACTTTAGGTATCATGCGAACACTCCTTCTACTACATTTTTTTCAGGCGTCGCTTGGGTTTCCTCACTTTCGGTATATGACCACTTTTCCTTTGTGTCAAAATCAAACGTCACATTATTTTGGTATTGATTAAGAAGGTTTTTAAGAAAGTCGCAGGTGTGGTCAAATTCACCACTAAAATGCACATCAAGAATGCTGCGAGCATCGCCCCACTCTTCGGCATCAAGTGCGTTTTGCAGCTGGGCATAACGGTTATTATACTTAATGACCTCGATAGGCACGTTCATCGTTTCAATTTTGCAATCGTTACCTAGATGCTTCGGCAGCGCTTCAAAACGGAATGTTTGACCACTCACCACCAACATTTGGCAGTCAACACGGCATGTATCGTACTCATTTTCAGCAAGCTGCTTGTCAATAGCATCCTCTGTGACCTTATTCATGCCGCCATTAGCCTCAGCGCAATCATAAAGAGCTTCTTCATCGCAATACGTACCGTTACTCATGTAGTCTGCAATTGTACCCGCGTTGACCGATGTGACAGCTGCACTAAGCGCACTGATACGAGCGTTAAGCCAATCGTTTAGAGTAATAACAAAGTAGCTTGGCGAGTCCGAAAAGTGCTCGTTGACGTTGTTACAGTTTAGGATAATAGTGTTCATCAATAACTCCTTTAAGAGATAGCCATATCATCGTATAAATTGAAGATATGGCTATAAAACGGGCAATGGGTAAAGTGCCTTAAACCGCAGCTGACACTCTGTCTTGGTAGCCACTATTGGCTATATTTTTGAAGGCGCAGGCATTGAGAAAACGAGTGCGTTGATCTAATAGAAATTCCTGCATCGGTCTATCATTGGCTTGGTTATAAGCAGAGGTATATCGGTTGTATTCATCGATAATAGACTGACTAAAATGCGCACCCGTGAAGGGACATTTTAAATCTCCATGTGAGACCATGCGCTGGTTTGGAAGTTTGGGTTTGTTGTAGAATTTTATTCCGTAGTTCATAAAGTTACCCCTCTATCAAGCATGGGGTTAATATATAAAAACTAAGGGATACGACTACGATATGGGCAGCGTGACGTCGGTTTTCTTGCAGGGCTTAATTTGATTTCCATAGGCATATATATCGCTGTCTTGGAGGTACTCGAAATCAGACGTTGCTTTGATAACCTCCAGCTTCGCAACAGTGAGTCTACGAACATTATTATGGTCAGCACACTTGATAGGGTTGGTATCGCTCATGGTGTACGTTATCGGGTGCGAGAACTTGGCATGAATAAGCTCATGGGCGAGCACAACCGTCAACATACTCTTGTCGCCTAATAGCGTTTCAGGCAAATTAATCGTATGCGCGTCCTTCCCGTACTTTATGTAACCACCGTGTGCCAGATGAGCAAAGGCGGGGATGCGAGACAAGAAATATGGAGCAAAGAGTTTGTATTTCACAGGCAAGCGGCCATCGGGGCAAAAGTAACCATCTGCACCGCAGAGTACATCCGCGACATCGATTATCTGCCTTAATTGTGCGTCACTCATGGACAGGAAAACTCGGTTTTCCTGCGAATATTTATAGCTAACGACCAAAGCGATAGAGAGAAAAGTAAGAAGGAAAGTAGAGAAAAAAACGCCCTTAATCAATCGCCCAATAACATTCATAATTGGCCTCAGTATGTGATTTTAAAGTGATGTTCATCACCATGCTGCGCATGGGTAAAAGTGAAGTTTTCAGAGCTGCAAATCAACGCAATACGACTTTTCGCTCTTGGCTCTTTAGTGATCACGTTCACATGGTTGCACTGACCTAACGTTTTGCGAATAAACATCCAGACAACACGATGCAAGTCCGGGCATGACACAGTTTTTGCGTCCAATAGTGGAACATTATCCATAATTAATCCTCAAGCGAGTAAAGTTGCAATTTGTTTGGGTATGCGTTTGACTACTCCACGAGTGCAGGCGTAGTCGTAAAGCGCTTTGATGAACGCTTTATTGGAGACGTGAATGGTATCTTCAAACCAGACCTTCCTTGCCTTGTCAAAGCACCTAGAAGGCATTCTAACTACGCCATCTTTTACGTTGACTGATGACTCGTCCACCAAAATAGAGTGGCGCTTAAAATGAATAGCTGAGCGGCCAAAGTGCTCGCGATTAATAGAGAATGAAAATTTTGATGTCTGCATAAACCCACCTCTTGTTGAGATGGGTCTATCTTGGCAAATTTCGGATAAACGACTACAAAATGGTCAGGCTTAAATTGTTAATTCTGAGTCCAGCATAGACTCAAACTGACTCAATTGAGAATTTGCGCTCCCCTATCCATAGAACCTGATGCGGACAAAGCCTGAGGACGACAGCGTTGTAATGCAGCATCAAAGAAGCCACGCTCAAAATCATCTTGTAGCTGCAAGACAGAACTGAACTCATAATTTTGAAGATAACGAGTGGTGGCAACCTTGTGTACGCCGAACGCCTCAACACAAAACTCCCCGAAGCCGTCATACCGGCCATTTTCAAAAAGCACCGATAGACCTGGGGTGTCACCGATAGTGTAGTGTTCAAACACTACCCCCTTGGCTCCTACTGGATTGCCAACACACTCAGTGTCGATAGTAATTACAGTGCCTATTGGATAACGTAAATGCAAAGTTTGATTATATTTCACAGCTCATCTCCAAAATCACGCTAATGTTTGACGAGGCTTATAGCAGGACGCCCCTGCAATATCGCATCTTCAATATCAAAAACGGAACGGCGCATGTTGCGCAGTACACGCTCAGCATCTTTAACTTGCTGACCGATATCTAATTTTTCTTTCAACGTTTCAGCGTCTCTAGCATTTCGCTTTAGACGCATGACATATGCTTTTGCCCGGTGCATTTGCACCTCCACATCATCCAATGTTTTTATCTGTTGCAAACGTTCTTCAAATGTCACCATGTCACATACCCCCTTGTTTAGTTGGTACGTATCGTCGCAAATTCGAAATGTCCGACTATGAAAATGACACGCTTTCGTCGGCTGCATATCACCCTACCTCTTTCATTTTTTCTACACTAAATTCTTTAATTAGAATCGCGTTGTGTATACGAGATATATCTGTGCAGAAAATTACATGGGTATAAAAGTGAAGTGACTTATTAAACTCTTTGGCCAGTCTAGGGTCTTGCGAATGAAGCCACGATAAACGGCGCGAAATGACCGGGTTAGTTGTATTGTCTAACTTGAAACATTGTACGTCACTGACAAGTACGTCGAGTTTTGATTTTTGCCGGGCCTCAGAAATCATGCCTCGCGCATCATCAAAAAACTCTTTTTCTTTTACAGGTACAATTTTCCGTTTGCTTTTATCGATACAATGTATGACAAGTTTATTCTTCACTAGGTCATCGAGCATGTTGTCTAGCAGCTCAGAGCGAGGTTCCTCTGCGTCAATGTCGGCAAAAATGCCGTGCATATAAAGTTGTCCTTCACGACCACCGAAGGGTCCAGCATCACGTTTGAATCCATCTGCATATACGGTTTTAATGCGTTCTTTAGGATTTTTACTAGAAACGCAGACGACCCCAAGCGATGGCATTGAACGCGCTGCAAGTTCCCATAAGATTTGGAATTCCATTGATTCATCACTGGCTTTATTGCGTTTTGCAAAGTATTTATCGTTTTTGTCAATCAGTCGGCAAACCGCGGCTCGTACATCCTGTTTTTTCTTGCCTGCGACGCGAAGCCGGATAATGCCGCTTTGCGTATTTTTGCTCACCAATTTATAAACACTGACGCCCAAACCTAACTCAGGAATGCTGACTTTAATGGTGTCCGGCAATGACATGATGTCACTTTTCTGTACGCGCATTTTCATCCCTGATATAGAAATATCTAATAGTTCAGCGTCAAGTTTACGAAGTAGGTTGATTTGTATCGTTGCCGGTTTCTTTATCATATAGCGCGGTTCTTTACGCCTATCAACATCAACATCCATATAAAGGCGTGGCTGTATGGCTTGTCCGTTATCGATAAATAATTTTGGTAGAGGACGTAACTGGATAGCGTTGTCTTCAGGTAATTGTTTTGTGGTTTCACTGGTAATATCGCGGACGAAATACATTTTCGACATCGAAGTGAAATTATCTTTATTGCAATGCGTTAGCACATCCAGATCATCTATAAAATCGTCGACAGGCTTTACTCTAAACTGAGAAACAGAGAGTGTTCCTGTGCGCTTTGAATGCGCAATAAATGTTTCAAGAAGTCCTGACAGAAGTAATTCATTTAATGTGGCCGCAATTTTTATTCGAGCGCCTCGATATTCAATTCGACCTTGAAAAAGAAATGTTTCGTCCCTCTTGGACAACTCTTTTTTAATACGCGCAATAACACCTTTACCCGGCAGGTTGTCGATAAACGAAGCATTATTACTTCCCATAAAATTCTGCTTGGTAAGCAGTATCTTTATCTCATTAGCTTGGCTATCAATATGGAATGGGATCCATGGGCTATTGTAAACCAACATATCCCGCTCAATAGCCTGTGTAATGCGCTCAGACTCCAGTTCAGGCTCTAACGCCGTTGTGCGAGAGTTACTTGACACAAACGCTTTGATACGCTTTTTTGTTGAGTCGCTTATGGACTCTTTAAAGTGCAATACAATCTCATGACGTTGAGTATCTCGGTTGTAGCTTGCATTTGCACAAACACAATGAAGCGTTGATGTGGTTTTTGCTAAAGGCGATTTTTTATCGACATGAACCTTTACATCAGATTGAAGCTTAATGGGCGTGACTCGCCGACTTTGGATTTTAATATGGTTGAGGCCAACGGAGATCATTTCAAACCGCTCAGTTCTTCCATCAAACTCACATTCAACCATCTCATTATGTTGAATGGCGATATCATCTCCGAATTCGATGTCCTTAAGTGACTGAGCGTCAACCTTGAAATAATCAATGATTTTCCGCTTTTGCTCTTGGCGCATTTTGCTTTTGTAGTGTTCTGAACTTGTTACCGCTTCACGAACACCGACGGTGTATCGGTTAAAGTACCGCTC
>CEVI01042132.1_pt1 | contig 15040 bp, 10 predicted proteins | sample 531471 | NCBI WGS metagenome assembly CEVI01 (sample SAMEA2623513, study PRJEB7988) | marine metagenome | isolation source: saline water (ENVO:00002010), including
GCTCATTTACTCTTTTCAGTGGTGACCTACCGGATATGTATAGAATGCCAGATGGCGTGACCGTAAATTGACAGTAGTTTGACAACATAAACATTTACTCAAAGACAATAGTAGTTTGTTTAAAACAAGTAGGTTATACCGTTTACCTTCAAATTTCTATTGGTGTATTCAATCTTAAAATGCACCAATAGAAATGGACAATAATAATTAAAATATAAAAATGAATACTCTTTCTGTAAAATTATTAATATACCTTTTTATTTCGTTTTCTATTACAGATACCTACAGCCAAGACTCCAAAGTATTGGAATATTTATATAAGATCTCTGGAGGAAAGATTATGGCCGGGCAACATAATAAGGAGCCAAATTCAGATCCAGATAAGTGGACGGAATATATAAAGGAAACCACGGATAAATATCCTGCTTTGTGGAGTGGAGATTTTCTTTTTCAAAAAGACGATATCGACAATAGATGGATTATGATTCATGAGGCCAGGGAACAATGGAATAATGGAGCTATTATTAATTTGATGTGGCACGGATGCCCTCCTGATATAGGAGAACCTTGCGAATGGGATACCGGTTTACTTAATGCGCAATTAACTGATGCGCAGTGGAATGAGCTTTTAACTCCTGATAGTGCATTATATAACAAATGGATTTCCAGAATGGATGATATTGCAGTATATCTTCAATTTTTAGAAGACGAGGGTGTAGAGGTTCTTTTCAGGCCATTCCACGAAATGAATCAAGGACTTTTTTGGTGGGCTGGTCGTCCTGGTCCTAATGGAACAGCGGCTTTATATAGGCTTACTCACGATTATTTGACCAAGACTAAGGGATTATCCAACCTTATTTGGGTTTGGGATATGCAGGATCTTAGTAGAGATTTTGAAGATTATAATCCAGGTGATGAATATTGGGATGTGTTTGCTTTTGACATTTATGATAACGGTTATGATATATCTTGGTACAATTATATTTTACCAATAGTAGGTGATAAACCAATGGCCATAGGTGAATGTTCCAAGGTTCCTAGTGCTTCAGTTCTAGAAAATCAAAAAAGGTGGGTGTTCTTTATGCCTTGGGCCGAATTAGTGAAAGAGAGTAACACCGAAGAGCAAATAAAGGAAATTTATAAGCATAAGAGCGTAATTACCCGTGACGAGATGCCTGGCTGGAACTAAACGGTATTTTAAAGTGCTTCATTCTTTGCAAAATTAGTATTTAGACGATTTAATTATTTCGCTACCAGATAATGTGCAAAGTCAAATTATTTAAATGGTTTTAGAAACGTAATTACAATTTTTAGTTTAACAATTATTTTATGTTACAAGGTTTAGATATTGCAATTATTATAGCCTACTTGATTGCAACTATATTAATAGGTTTAGCTTTAAGAAAAAAGGCTCAAAAAAGTAAAGATGATTATCTCTTAGGGGGCAAAGATTTACCTTGGTACATGCTGGGATTGTCTAACGCGTCAGGTATGTTCGATATTTCGGGCACAATGTGGCTTGTTACACTCACTTTTGTATATGGCTTAAAAAGCATATGGATTCCTTGGTTATGGCCTGTTTTTAATCAGGTTTTTCTAATGATTTTTCTTGCAACCTGGTTGCGGCGCTCGCAGGTAACAACAGGCGCGGAGTGGATACATTTTAGATTTGGAAAGGGTAAAGGAGGAAATAGATCCCATAGCATTATTGTCGTATTTGCTATTTTAAGTTGTCTGGGGTTTTTAGCGTATGGATTTATAGGACTTGGAAAATTTGTTGAAATCTTTATTCCTTGGGATGTAGTATCTGCATACATTCCTTTCAATGTTCCTGCCGAGTACATACCTCATTTTTACGGTATTATTTTCACATTATTTGCGGTTTTTTATTCTATTCTTGGAGGAATGTCAGGTATTGTATGGACAGATGTTTTACAATATTCTATTATGACCATTTCATCAATTGCCATTGCTGTTATTGCATGGCATGCAATGGGAGATAATACACTTAACGTTCCAGAAGGCTGGTCAAACCCATTATTTGGTTGGGAGCTGGATATCGACTGGACCGGAATTATTGATGAAGTAAATGCTAAAATAGCTTCTGATCAATATTCGCTATTCGGTTTGTTTTTTATGTTGATGGTTTTTAAAGGAATTCTTTCCAGTATTGCAGGTCCGGCACCTAATTACGATATGCAGAAAATCCTTTCTACCAAATCTCCCCTAGAAGCGGCAAAAATGTCTGCTTTTTCACTAGCAGCTTTAATTCCAACAAGATATTTAATGGTAGGAGGTTTTTCAATCTTAGCTATTCTATTTTATGATGAATTGAGACTTGAAACAGCTGGTATTCTAGATTTTGAGAAAATATTGCCTGCAGCAATTGAACAATTTGTACCGGTCGGATTACTAGGCCTTTTACTGGCAGGATTACTGGCGGCTTTCATGTCAACATTTGCTGGAACCCTCAATGCCGCTCAAGCCTATCTAGTCAATGATATTTATCTGAAATATAATCCTGAAGCTTCTTCTAAAGGAGTGAAAAATATGAATTATGGAAGTGGAATCATTGTAGTTTTGATAAGCATTGTACTGGGCTTCTTTGTTCTTGATGTGAATTCAATTTTACAATGGATCGTTTCTGCACTTTATGGAAGTTATGTGATTTCTAACACTTTGAAATGGTACTGGTGGAGGTTTAACGGAGAAGGATATTTTTGGGGTATGGTTTCGGGAATAATTCCGGCAATGATAATTCCATTACTAACTGATACCCTTGATCTTTACTATTTCCCCGTTATATTAGTTATATCTCTTGCAGGAAGCATTATCGGCGCTTATTCTTTCGCTCCTACTAGTGAAAAAGTACTAATAGATTTTTATAAAAAAACTAAACCTTGGGGTTTTTGGAAACCTATTCTTGAAAAGGTTAAAAAAGAAGATCCGCAATTTGAGAAGAACACTAATTTTTCAAGGGATATGTTCAACGTATTAGTAGGAGTGATAGCTCAAACTTTACTGGTACTAATTCCTCTTTATCTCATTTTACACGAAAATATTCCTTTTCTAGTTGCCATTGCTGTTCTTGTTATATGTGTAATTATTTTAAAGAAAAATTGGTGGGATCATATTAAAAATGAAGAAAATATAAACTTAAAATAAAACTTAAGAAACGAACAATGAGTATAACTAAACAAGCTACTAAAGTCAAAAAAATTTGTCAGTACGAAGCCCTTATGAATAATCATCAGGAATTTCTTCAGAAACCTAATAAGCCACAACCCGAATCTAACGGCATAGTTCAGAGATATCAAAACCCAGTTGTGACCGCGGCTCATGCACCCTTGCATTGGCGTTATGATTTCAATTCAGAAACAAATCCATTGGGTCTTGAAAGAATAGGGATCAATGCTACCTTCAATCCAGGTGCCCTAAAATGGAAAGGAAAATATATCCTAGCTTTAAGGGTTGAGGGTGCAGATCGAAAATCGTTTTTTGCCATAGCAGAAAGCCCTAATGGTGTAGATAATTTTCAATTTTGGGATAAGCCGGTTGTTTTGCCTCAGACAGGTGAACCTGATACAAATGTTTATGATATGAGGCTGACCCTTCACGAAGATGGGTGGATTTATGGGATATTTTGTACAGAGAGAAAAGATAAGTCTAATCCAGATACATCTGCTGCAGTAGCAAATGCAGGTATAGCCAGAACTAAAGATTTAGTAAACTGGGAGCGCCTTCCAGATCTTATTTCCAACTCTGGACAACAACGAAACGTAGTTTTGCATCCGGAATTTGTTAATGGAAAATATGCCCTATATACTCGTCCACAAGATGGCTTTATAGAAGTTGGAAAGGGTGGAGGTATAGGCTTGGGATATGTAGAAGATTTAACTAACCCTGTCCTGGAAGATGAAAAGATCGTAAACCATAAAGTATACCATACTATTTATGAATTAAAAAACGGTTTGGGCCCAGCTCCCATAAAAACTGAGGAAGGTTGGTTGCATTTGGCTCACGGGGTAAGAAATACTGCGGGAGGATTGAGATATACTTTGTATCTATTTATGACAGATCTTAATGATATCTCAAAAGTCACTTATCAACCCGCAGGTTATTTTATGGCTCCAGATTATCAAGAAACCGTGGGCGATGTACCTAATGTGCTGTTCGCTAATGGATGGATTGCAGACGATGATGGCAAGGTATATATTTATTACGCTTCCTCTGATACAAGGAGCCACGTGGCAGTTTCCTCAGTAGAAAAATTGTTGGATTATGTGAAAAATACCCCTCAAGATGGCTTTACTTCAGCATCTTCAGTAAATACGATTATTGAATTGATTGATAGAAATAAATCATTATTATAACAATGACAAAAATCTCTCAACAATTTAAAGATGAAATTTCCTCTGAATTAAATGAAATCCAAAAATATTGGGAACAGTACGGAATTGATAATAAGAATGGAGGATTTGTCGGTCGAAGAGATTATAGCAATAAGCAAATTTTTGGTGCTCCAAAGGGAGTTATTCTAAATACAAGAATTCTCTGGACCTTTTCAGCTATTGGAAATTTCAAAAAAGATGACGATCTCAGGTTCTATGCAAATAGAGCCTATGAATACTTGAATAAAAATTTTCGGGATAGAGAATTTGAAGGTGTGTTTTGGGAACTAGATGCCCTGGGCAAACCTGTCAACAAAAGAAAGCAAATCTACGCCCAGGCATTTGCAATCTATGCACTCTCTGAGTATTTTATTTTTTCAGGCAAAGAAGAAGCTAAGGATTGGGCATTATCCATTTTTGAGCTTATTGAGAAATATGCAAGAGATGAAAACCTCAATGGTTATATTGAGGCATTTCAGGTTGACTGGTCTCCAATTGAAGATATGAGATTAAGCTCAAAAGATAAGAATTCGACTAAAACAATGAATACTCATCTTCACATACTTGAGGCTTACACTACCTTATTCCAAATAAGCAAGTCACAAACTGTGAAAGAAGCATTGGGGAACCTGATTCAATTATTTATCAAGAAGTTTTATGACAGTAAAAATCATCATTTCCAATTATTTTTTGACAATAATTGGGGCATAGAAGGAAATATAGTTTCTTTTGGGCACGACATAGAAGCTGTTTGGCTACTTATAGAGGCAGCAAAAGCAGTTGATAATCAAAAGTTTTTATCAGAAATAGAGATAATGACAATTGACGTTGCTGAGACTTTTCTAAAAGAGGCATATGTTGAAAATTCAGGAGTAATTAATGAAAAGAATTTAGATACAGGGCAGTTAGATGAAGATCGGCATTGGTGGCCACAAATTGAAGCTATGGTTGGTCTTAACTATGCATATTTAATCTCTGGAAAAGAATATTTTATAAAAGCTCAAAAAGATATCTGGCAATTTGTAAAAGATCATATTGTTGACAAGGAGAACGGCGAGTGGTTTTTTAGAATAGATAAATATAATATTCCATATAAAGAAGAAGATAAAATTGGAATGTGGAAATGTCCATACCACAACTCAAGGGGTTGTATTTATCTACTTAAAATGGATAATTGATGGTTATTAAACCTTTTGAACAAGTTGTTAGAATGTCATAAATGTCGAATTCACATATATAGCAGTATTTCAGGAAAATATAGGGTGCTTACCATCAGTTAAGAGGGTGGGGTTTGAGACTTATATTGTTTCAGGAATAAGATAAGGTAATTAGGTTTGTGTAATTATAAGTCCTACTTACTTGACCAGATCAAGTGAAGAACGAGGAAATACATTTACCTTACTAGGTAACCGGGAATTTATAAAGAATTCTCTGATAGCAAGAAGTAATGGTGAATACTTTCAAATCTCTGTGTTTTTCTCTCTTAAAAATTTAGATACTCAAGGCATTCAAAATAGAAAACACTAATAACATTCAAGGTTCTTGAATAATTATCGAATATTTTAAGATTAAATAAGAAGTATGAATCGAAGAGTTTTTTTTGGAAAAACAGGAATAAGTATAGCGGCCTGTGGTATAAGTTTTTTTAGTCCTTTGGCATCTAGAAAGTGGGATAGGGAATCAGAGGATCTAATTTCTGAGGATGATCAGCAATTATTTATCGGAGAGGATATAGCAGTCGCACAAACTAAATATGGAAAGGTAAAAGGATTTTTGCAGAGGGGTATAATGGTATTTAGAGGCATACCATATGGATTGGATACTTCAGGCAAGAATAGATTTATGCCTCCCCAACCACCAAAACCCTGGAAAGGAACATTGCCAGTAGTATTTTACGGCAATACAGCTCCTCAAAATATTTACAATAGAAGTCCTAAGTCTTATTCTGCTTTTGTGGATCACTGGAATTATGATGAAGTAAGTGAAGATTGTTTACGTTTAAATATTTGGAGTCCAGGTATAGATGGTTTTAAACGACCGGTTTTAGTATGGCTTCATGGAGGTGGTTTTTCAAATGGAAACGGAATTGAACAAGATGGATACAATGGCGAAAATTTTTCTCGCGATGGCAATATTGTATTCTGTTCTATTAATCATCGCCTAGGGCCATTTGGTTTTGCTGATTTTTCTGGCATATCAGAAAAATATAAGTATTCTGGAAATGTAGGAATGCTTGATATAGTTGCTGCACTTAAATGGATAAACGAAAACATCCAGAATTTTGGTGGAGATCCGAATAATGTAACAATTATGGGACAATCAGGAGGTGGCGATAAAGTATGCACTTTAGCTAATATGTCTGAAACAAAAGGTTTGGTGCATAAGGCTGTAGCTCTTAGTGGATCAAATACACGTGCTTTAGACAACTCTTATACTCGTCAGTTAGGTCGATTCATTTTAAAAGAAGCTAATCTAAAAGACGATGAAATAGACAGACTTCAGGAAATACCTTGGCCTGAATATCAACGATTAGCATATAAGGCGGCTGAAAAACTTCAGGAGCAAACAGGAAAGACTTTTATTCGCGGAAGTTTCGCGCCTAATGCGGATGGGGATGTTATTCCCGCGGGAGAATATTTTGAAAACAAAGAAAATCGACCAGATATTCCTCTATTGTTGTGTTCAACTTTTCATGAATGGAATCCAAATCGCGATAGTCCTGAATTGGAGAACATTTCTTTAAACGAAGTTATTGATAAATTAGAAAATAAGTTTGGGGATCGATCGAAAGAAATCGTAGGTGCTTATTCGATCAATTTTCCAAATGCGCGTCCCATAGAGATTTGGGCCTTAATTTTATCAAATCGTCAAACGATTATTGAAACTGCAAATGCGAAACTAAAACAAAATTCATCGGTTTATCTTGCGTGGTTTGGTTGGGAATCTCCATTATTTGATGGAAGACATCGTTCTTTTCATTGTCTTGATATAAGTTTCTGGTTTTTAAATACAGATAGAATGATTACTCATACTGGCGGTGGTATAAGCCCAAGGAAACTATCAAAAAAAATGTCCGAATCCTTAATTGCATTTATGAAGACAGGTGATCCAAATTGTAACTCTTTACCTAGCTGGCCTAAATATACTAAAGAAAATGTCGAGACAATGATCTTGGATAATCAGTGTAGTGTTCAGTATAATCCCGATAAAAGAGGAAGATTATCAATAATAAACTCATAAAAACTAAAGAAATGAGGAAATTAAGACTTTTACTTTTTTGTTTTCAAATAACGATATCTTCATGGGCGCAGAAATCACCTGAAAGTATAGAATCTTGGGTAACAACAAACGACCGCAATAGTCTCCTAGAAAAGCAAAATAATCGAATTTTTTTTAAAAAGGAAAATTCATCAAGACATCCTTCAATAATCATAGATCCCCAACGGTCTATGCAAACTATCGATGGCTTTGGTTTTGCATTAACAGGTGGTAGTGCAGAGCATTTAATGAAAATGTCAGCTTTGAAACGAACTGAACTTTTAAATGAATTATTTGGTAGTGGAGAGGAGGATATAGGAATAAGCTATATTAGACTAAGTATTGGGTCTTCAGATTTAAATAGTTTCACTTTTTCATATAATGATCTGAAAGACGGAGAAACCGATTACGATTTAAAAAAGTTTTCTCTAGCTCAGGACTTAAAAGATGTAATACCGGTAATGAAAGAAATCCTTGAGATTTATCCGGAAATTAAAATTATGGCCTCTCCTTGGTCGGCTCCAATTTGGATGAAAACAAACAATAATATAAGAGGAGGTAAGTTAAAAAAAGATTGCTACGAAGTATACGCTCAGTACTTTACAAAGTATATTCAGGAAATGAGAAAATTGGGGATTTTCATAGATGCAGTTACGGTGCAAAATGAGCCCATGAATTCAAGAAATACTCCAAGTATGTCATGGTTCTGGTTTGAACAGGCAAATTTTATTAAAAACTATCTGGGGCCTAATCTTGAAAAAAATAACCTTAAAACCAAAATTTTAATTTTCGATCATAATACTGATAGACCTGACTACCCTTTAAGTATTCTTCAAGATACTTTAGCTAGCAAGTATATTGATGGAAGTGGCTTTCACAATTACAGAGGTGATATGGAGGCAATGTCTTGGGTGCATACAGCAAGGCCGGATAAAAATATATACTTCACGGAACAAATGCTAACTGAAAAGCCTGAGAGCTCTACGATAAATATAGTAGATCCTGTTAATCGTCTGATTATTGGGGCATTATCTAATTGGAGTAGAAACGTAATTTTATGGAATCTTGCTGCCGATCCTAATAATGATCCACATACAGGTAACGGAGGGTGTACTATGTGTCAGGGGGCAATCACAATTGATGGTAATAGCGTTTCGCGTAATGTAGCATATTACACTATTGGTCATATTTCAAAGTTTGTGAAGCCAGGTTCAACACGAATATTTTCCACTCAGGGAGATGAACCAAGCATTTTTCTTTACCAGGATGAGCAGCGACCAAATGTTTATAGAACAGGTATAAGAAATAATAGTCAGGTACTTCCAAATATTGCTTTTAGAACAACTGAAAACAAAATTGTTCTAATTGTTGGAAATGATACTCTTGAAACACAAACTGTCAAGATTCAATATAATGGAAATTATGCTTCAGTTAAATTGAAAGGGGGATCAGTAGGGACTTATATATGGCATTATTAAAATCAAAACTATGAAAATGAGGTACTTTTTAATTGGTTTACAATTTTTATTATCTGGAATTAATTTTCTGAATGCACAGGAGAAAGCTTTTAGTACAGAAGGATGGTGGGAACCTGAAGGTGAAAAATTTTCTCCTGTAGTGCACGAAGACAGGAGTATAACATTTCGATTGAATGCTCCGCAAGCAGATAACGTTACCTTACTTTTTGGGGAGTGGGATATAGTCGAAAAAAAAATGAAGAAGGATGATTTAGGTAATTGGAGTATTAATCTTAAGAATGTTGAATCAGGAATTTATCAATATAACTTTCTTATTAACAACTCGTTCAAAAAACTTGATCCTGTTAATCCAAATATAAAAGTCGGCACAAATATTTACGGAAGCATCGTTGAGGTTCCAGATACTCCTGCAAGATTTGATCAGTTACAAGAGGTTCCTCATGGGGAGGTACATATCATAACCTACAGATCTATTGTATTAGACAAGACCAGAAAAATGTATGTTTATGTTCCTAAAATTTATCAAGAGTTAAAAGATGTAAAGTTTCCAGTTTTGTATTTGCGTCATGGGGGAGGAGATAACGAAGGAAGTTGGATTAACGATGGTCGTGCAAATATTATCTTAGATAATTTAATTTCTCAGGGTAAGTCAAAACCAATGCTCATCGTTATGTCAAATGGTTTGATTGATGGAAGTTGGTCTAGTGGAAGTACAATCGAGGGAATGAATACTTTAGAAGAAGAATTGATTAATGATATAATACCTTTAATTGAGAACAGGTATCATGTAAGTAAAAACAAAAAAGACAGAGCTATTGCTGGTCTCTCTATGGGTGGTGGTCAGTCTGTAGTGATTGGTTTAAGAAACCCAAACTTGTTTTCATTTGTAGGCGATTTCAGTGCAGGTCTTTTGAGCGACCCAGATATAGATTTGAGTACTTATATACCTGATTTATTTAAAATGGCTGATTCAATAAACCAAAACATAGATTTACTTTGGATTTCTTGTGGAAGCAAAGATCCAAGATTTCTAGGACATAAGAAATTTCATTCTATATTAAATAAGCACGGAATTAAAAATGAATTTCATCAGGGTTCATATGGACATGAGTGGCAGTTTTGGAGGAGTCAATTAAAGGATTTCTCTAAGCAGATTTTTATAAAATAATATAGTAATGTGTTTTTCTACTAAATGCTGTCTAAGTTTTTCTTGTCATTAGGGTTAGGGCCAAAAAAAATTAGCAAGATTAAACAGGGATATTTCTTCTAATTGATACTTATTGTACGGCAAGGGTCGAATTTTGAATTCCGCGTAGGTTGTTAAAAACCCTGAAATTTCGAAAATCACCGGAGCAGTAACTGGAGGTTAAGTAATTAAGTTATGCTTTATTTTATAAAATGACTAAATTTACCTTAAAATTTGGTTATCAGGTGGTTACAAATTCACAGATCGTCAACAGAAAATTGACGAAAGTGACAATCCCTTGTGAATACGGAGGTCTAGCCCTAGGGTTCGATTCCTGGCGAGGCTACTGGAGTAATAATAGATATTTTCTGTTATTTTTAAATTAGAGATACCTCTGTCTATAAATGCAAATTCCTCCGGGAATAGCCCCAGAGGAATTGAAAGGTCAAAAAGGGTTTAGTATATGGATCGGAGCATTTGATTTATATTTATTCTCTTTAAAGCGCAAATGGCTTAGCGAAAAAATAATATCTAGATCATTTAGACTGCACCCCGAAAAAAGAATTCTGGCAGGTTTATGGGCATCATTATTTTTACAGAGGCTGTTTAAACTATTTCATGGTTAATTCAATAAACCTAGTTTATAAACTATTTTGCCCTCAAAGATTATAATTCTTTAAAATAAAGATCCAAAGTTTTAGCTACATCAAACATTAATCACTGCTAAATAAAACTTTATTTAAAAAAAGTATAGTAACAACTAATACTTATAAGATTGCGATAAACTTTGCATTCCATTAAAAATCAAAACGCTGAGGGCCTCCTCTTCGAATGTCTTCATTAGCGTAAGATTCAAATTTTTCAAAGTTTTCACGAAAAGCATTAGAAAGTTTAAATGCAGCCTTGTAGTAAGCGGAATCATTATCCCAGGTTTTACGAGGACTTAATACAGCATCCGGAACTCCGGGGCATGTTCTTGGTTGTGCGACACCAAATACCGAATGAATATGATAATCTTTGTAGGTATAATCAGGATTTATGCTACCGTCAAGAATTGCATTTACCATGGCTCTAGTATATTTTAGTTTTATACGTGTACCTACCCCATAAGCACCACCGGTCCATCCGGTATTGATTAACCATACATTGGCTCCACTTTCTTTGATTTTTTTGTTTAACATTTCTGCATATTTAGTGGGGTGTAATGGCATAAAAGGCGCTCCAAAACACGCAGAAAATGAAGGCAAAGGTTCTACAATACCTGCTTCAGTACCAGCTATTTTTGAAGTATACCCTGAAATAAAATGATAGGCAGCCTGGCTTGCGGTCAATTTTGAAACCGGGGGTAATACACCAAAAGCATCAGCGGTGAGGAAAAAAATATTTTTTGGCGTGCTCCCTACAGAGGGAATCTGTATATTCTCAATATAGTGTATTGGATAGCTTACCCGTGTATTTTGAGTTATAGAGGAGTCGTTAAAATCTATTTCAGAGTTTTTTACGACCGTGTTTTCAACAAGCGCACCCGCTTTAATTGCATTGAAAATGTCGGGTTCTGATTTTTCATTCAGGTTGATCACTTTTGCATAGCAGCCTCCTTCAAAATTAAAAATAGTGTTATTAGGATCCCATCCGTGTTCATCATCTCCTATAAGTTCGCGTTCAGGGTCTGCAGAAAGCGTGGTCTTTCCTGTGCCTGATAACCCAAAGAATAGTGCGGTATCCTTATCTTTTCCAACATTGGCAGAACAATGCATAGGCAATACATCATGATAAACCGGGAATAAAAAATTTAAAGCAGAGAATATTCCTTTTTTTATTTCTCCCGTGTAGCCTGTGCCACCTATTAATACCGTTTTTTCTTTAAAGCTGATTACCGTAAAGTTTGAGTTGTGGGTACCGTGTATTTCTGGATGCGCCTTAAAACCCGGAGCATTGATAACTGTCCATTCTTTGGTGAAGTTTTTAAGTTCAGATTCTTTCAAACGTAAAAACATATTGTGTATGAATAAATCTGACCATGCATATTCAGATATGAATTCTATATTTAGTCGGTATTTATCAAGTGCACAAGCATAAGCAAAGCGTTTATAAATCTTTTTTCCTTCTAAATAATCGAGGATGTCTTTTTTAATGCGGGCAAAATTTTGAGGATTTATGGGTTGGTTGATAGATCCCCAATCTACAGGTTCTTTAGTAATCTCATCTTTTACAATAAAGCGATCTTTCGGGGACCTTCCCGTAAAAGTTCCTGTTTGTATAGCAATACTGCCTGAGGAAGTTTTGACTCCCTCATTATTTTCAATAATAAGTTGACTTAGTTTTTCTGGATCCAACTGAAATGCTACTTGAGCATCATCTAAAACGTTATCGTTCATAATGAGTGTTTTAAATATTTCATGGCAATTTGCTTAAAATATAAATGATAAGTTGTGTTTTAATGAATTTTATTAATTTTTATTAAATTTTAAGCGCGTATTTCATAAATGCATCGAAAAATGATGTGAAGTATAATTCATTATTAAAAGTAATGCCATTTGCGTAAGACTATATAATTTGATGCTGTTTACGGTCTTTTAAGGCGCGCCAAATTTTATATGGGTGATATATAAGACTCAGCTTTTAGTTAAGGCATTTTTAGAAGAGGGCAGTAGTTATTCATCATCTAATGATTGTCTACAGGTACTTTTGATAAACTGCCGGGTTAATTTAAAGGCTTTGGTATAAACTGAGGGAACTCTATTTGTGGTTAACTTGCAAGTAAACTTCATTAAATCTCCTTCCTTAACATCATGAAAATCAATACCTGGTAGTGGACTTTCTGCGCAGTTTATAGGTCGGGAAAAATCTTCTAAACCATTTCTGGCGATTAGATTCAGTTTTTTATTAATAAAAATTACTTTTTCCTCACTTAGTTTATCTTTTAATATATCCTGTGGCACAGGCACTAAATCCCTACCAATAACCTGGCCATCTCTGGAAATGGAATCACCAATGGTGAACCTATTTCTAAATAGTGTATGAACTGTCGCAACTTTTACAAACCGACTGTCCTTATTAAAGTCAAGTGTCTCATAATAGGAACCTTCGCCATTCCTCACATCATTATTGTTCATAAATGTTGATATATTCGATTCGGTCATGTCATACCAGATTTCATGCTTTTGGTATTCATAACCTTCAAGCAAACTACCATCGGGTTCTATATTGATAGCACATCGTGTGTACATTTTTACAGAGGTTGCTTGATAATGAAAGCCATCTGTCTCTATATAGAGTGGGATTTTGTATTTTTTATTTAGTTCCCATTGTCCCTGTAACTTATAACACGGAAAATTACAATCTGCCGGAAGCTCCTCCAATTTAGTGTATGGATTTACGAATTCGGTTTCAAAAGCCCATCTTAACGTGTAATCTCTTGGGTAATCTTCAACATTTGTTTTGGTGGCTTGAAGATCTAAAATTAGTAACGTTAAGGAAATCAATAGTAAAGCGGCCAATATGCCTATTAGCCAGTTCTTTTTTCTTGAAGTCTCAGGTTTGGGTAAATTACTTGTGGTAGCATTTTTCTCCAGTTCTTTAATTTTAAGTACGCGATCTACATTCTGCAAGGTTCTCTCATACTCCCCAGGAGTTGCCGTCCCATTTATTAAACGTGAAAACTGGGCATCACTATAACCAAGGTCACGTGCAATTTTAGAATTACTGGAGTTTTTAAATCTTTTCTTATCAGATTCAAATGTGCCGTAAAGCTTCTCAAGTTTTTCTGTAATTCGTGCGTACAGTTCTTCCATTTTCTGAAACCAATATTAAATTGAGTATCGTTAATATTATTGTACTAATATATGTAAATACCTTATTTTTTGAAGGATATCATTTCTCATTTTTTAAGAAAATGTTAAAGTCTGGATCGCTTTACGATGTCTTTTAGAAAAAATATGGAAGCATATTTACATATTATGATATCTACCAAAGGACTAAGAATTGGTACTATTACATCGTAGTACAAATTAAGAGTTACTTTATTTTAGATGGAAAATTAATAGATCGCACTTCTCAAATTCCATATAATTTTTCTTTTAACTGAATGAATGGTTAGATGATAACATTTCTTTTCAAAATATGCGCGGCTAATTAAAACTGACGGAGACTGATTATAGGCCAATATGAAAATTGTAGTAAAATTTACATGTGATGATCAATTATAAATTTTACTAAATAATCAACAAATCATCAATAAAATTCATTAAAAATCAATAAAATTTACTGAAATAACATAATACCTAAAAATTATCTATAAAATTGTAGACTCTATAAAAAATTTGCGCTCTTATTGCTTGATCAATAAAGCCGGTTTTTTAGCCTATAGAAAGAGAATGTTCAACAATTTTAAAGATCAAACCTATGATTAATGATGTACAGAATATTTCGGGCAATAGAAATCCTGACAGAAAAGAACCGAAAAAGTGGAAAAATTTTGCGCTATTGTTGGGGCCTATAATGTTTTGTGTACTACAATTTGTAGAACCTCCGAAAACGTTATCGCCAGAAGCCTTCGAAATTTTGTCTGTTGCAATTTGGATGGCAATTTGGTGGGTTTCTGAAGCTGTTCCTATTGCTGTTACAGCCCTTCTGCCTATCGTGCTGTTTCCATTGACCGGAGCATTAACTTTAGAGTCTACAACCCCATCCTATGGTCACAAATATGTATTTCTTTATATAGGAGG
>CEVI01123855.1_pt1 | contig 14889 bp, 14 predicted proteins | sample 531471 | NCBI WGS metagenome assembly CEVI01 (sample SAMEA2623513, study PRJEB7988) | marine metagenome | isolation source: saline water (ENVO:00002010), including
TGAGTACCTTATAGCGCAATGATCGAAAACAAAGTAACTGGTTTTAGGGGCGAGTTGCGAGGAACGAGATTCGAGGCTTAGGAGGCGTTTTAACGCCGAACAAAAATGGAGATATTAGATCCATGCTTTCGTTATCTTTTTAAAAGCTATTTATCTATGATCATCTTAAATTCTTATGAGGGTTAGGTCATGAGTACAACGGTTAAAGATTGGTACATCGTTTCTGTTTTTGATGATGAGGAATTGATCGGCAAAATCCTCTGGGGCACTTGCGAAGAAGATGAGACTTACCGATTTTCACCGTGCTGCTATATCAATACTTCAAAGGTTGAAAAGATTTTTCCTAACGAAAGATTAATCATTACAGCGAGTGGCAGTTTCTATCATGTGATCGGCAGTGGTGATGTTGCACAAGTGCAGCTAAAAGACTTCGAACTCCTTCGGCACAGCTTTTCACCTGAGCAGATCACCCAATTGAATTTGGCACCAAACGGATTTTTTCATTGAGTCGCTCAACCTGCCTTGAAAACAAATCCAAGAGCCAGAAAAAACAAAGCCCCGCGAGTGAGAGGCTTTGGAATATCATGCAGGGACTGTTTAACCGCCCTTAGACTTGTTATTTAACCACGACAACATAACCAGTCCAGCAAAGAATATTAGACCAATCACAAGAATTGCTGTCGCTCTTTCACAATCAAAAGTATCACTTTCCGCAAAATACCAGATAAACGGAACCGTTATTGTAATTCCGCTAATAAGGCGGTATATACCTAGCAGGCCAGAGCCTATACCCTCAAATACTTCTTCTGCAAACAGCATATTATCTTTAAAGTGATATACCCTGTGCCCGTATGCTCGCCTAATCCAACGGCTAACAATTGCTAGCCCAAGAAAAGCTAGTAAGGTGTAAATAACTGTCGAACTAGTTTCTACCCCTTTAGCCATGCTGTTTAATGATGCCATTCCATTTTCACTGTAACGAACCAGTGTCAATAGAACCCCCGTGACCATTACAAGAATGGTTTCAATTAATACTACTTTTTTCAAATGTACCTCGTTTCTAAATTAAAAAATGCCAGAAGGCAAAGTGATGTTAGGGCCAGTTAAAAACTAAACCTAATATCGATTATGCTTGGAAAAAGTTTGGTACGGAATTAAGCAGAAAAACAAACGAAATCATTATGAGGAGATTAGGTTGAATTCAAATCGGTTCAGCCAGATCAACTAGCCTTGAAAACAACCCCAAGCCACCAAAGCCAGAAAAAACAAAGCCCCGCGAGTGCGAGGCTTTGGATTCAAAGGTTGCCGCTATTCCTTATCAGCATTTAAATAGCCTTTTGAAACTCCCCAAATAATTCCAAAAACTAAAAATGCTACAAATATCGAAGCCTTCCAAATGAAGGTGTCTGGAATTATCGTTTCCAACGAAGCAATTACAATCAAAATAGACAATATCGATGTACAAAAAACCCATCGTTTTAATATTTCCGATATTTTCCGAGCGAAATTCAGTTTCAATAAAGTCAAAGTTACCGCAACCAAATACACAATGTTTATTAGTGTAAGGGTGTAAAGCCCTATTAAAATTAAAGGGATTTGTCCGTCCATAAATTATCCAAATTAATTGTTGATTCCAGAACTTCCACCATCAAGAAAGTTATCCATCCTATCTACTATTTTGTTGATAAGCTCAGGATTAGCTTTCAAAGCTTCTAAATTTTCTTCCGTTTCGGTTCCTATACCAAATACACGATAATTGTCTCCATGCCTTGGAAGTTGGCTACTATCCCACTTTTGAAACCCTTCGTGAGCAGGAGACATATTATCCATAACGGTATGCAATGCCTGCCCAATATTGTGATAAGCCGAGTACTCATTGGTACTCATCAGGGCTGCGGCTTTATCCATCTTGCCTTGAATATACCCTTCAGCCAATTCCTTTGTGGCAACAATATCTGTATTCACGTCGGAAGTCATAGCATGAATGTGACTTTGTGACGCATTTTGTTTGCCCCTAAAGAAGTTGTCCGCATATTTACTGCCATGTCTTACAGCTTGCATTTGTGCCGCTGTCCATCCCCTCTTTTCACCTAACAGGTTTATCAAGTGATTATGTGCAGAAGTGCTAAATTGTCCATCAGGATCAATATATTTGTAAGGGTTGTTATTTGCATACATATATCTATTGAAAGACATAACCGGGCTTTTTGAGACCCATCCAATAGGATCATTCGAATAAAAACGACCTATAACTGGATCATAGTATCGTTCCTGCATATAAATTAGTACGAACTACAATCCTTCCTAACTGTTATTCTTCTTCCGCCTTAAGCTTTTTATAAATAAACAGATCATCTTCTATTTTAAAAATAACTAAGATTAAAAGCTTTAAGTAAAGTAAATAGGAATTTTCATGTAGATGAATTTCTGTTGGATTTGCCTGTGTGCCATGTAAATAGCTATTTCTTAAGTCGTGCCCGTTTGTAAACTCACTTTTGTTTAAATAGTAATTGAAGTAATTTTGCTCAGGTATTGCGAAAAGTGAACTTCCAAAAAACACTATTCCATCATTACTCATATGCATAACCTCGTCTTGAATATCGGCTGGATAATGATGTAACGAGGCGACATCATTTTCAAAAACATCTCTTAAAATTAAAATTCGGTTCCAATTTGTAACTTGAACGCAATTATTTTCATCTATAGATATATAATTGTTATCTATCAAATAATTTAAATGCTCATGCTGATGTTCTTCATAATTTCCGAAATTGATTTCTTCTTCATTCACCAATAAATCAACAAAGTTTCTATATTGCTTGTCTTTGAACGGGTCAACATAAGTCAACAGAGTTTGATCCGAAAATAGCAGATAAGTTAGAAAATTAACTCCTTGGTCATCCTTATTGATATATATGTACTTATTGCTATTTAAGCTTGGAATGACTTTGATGGCTGTAGGGCCAGATGACATTTGTAGAAGTTCAAAATCAATATGTCCATTTTCTACAAATAATTTGTATTGCTTCAATATCGACTCGAACTCAGGTGCGATTGTTCTTATTTTCTCTAAAGCAGAAGCATTTTGAGTAGGAATTGTAAAATTGGCGTTACTAGGTAAGTCAAATAATTCCGGTAGAGTATTAGTGAAAACTGTTTTTAGAATATCTTCTAATGAATACCCAAGCCCTTTTAGTACGTTGGAATATGTGTAAATTTGGCCCATAGATGCCATTTCTAATTGTGTGAACGCTACACCAAAAACGTATTCAGTTTTTGATCTAACACCTAAAGTTCTTTCTAAAACTCCAAGCTGATTTTCTTTGCTGGTTAGAGCTACAATATTCTGTTCATCCACGTACTCAAAAAGTGTCTCGAAGTTTCTGTACAGAATATATGGGTGATTATTTTCTTTAATGTAATCTAAGCTAAATTCATAATGGACTGTACCCTGTTCAATCCAAGCATGTTTAATTTTAGAAGCATTTTCGGGATAACTGATAGCTACCCCGTATTTAAATGATGAACTAGAACCACTATCGAAAAACTCTTTAACAGACTGTTGGTATTTTCTCTTAGCTGCTAATTTAGTTTTATCTGAGATTCGGAAGTCACTATGTTTTTTAGCATTTTGTATTATTGGCAGGTAGTTAGTATTGCAATGCTCTGAGTCGATGTACGAAACAATTATTCTTTCTTTATCTTGAATAGTTAAACAACTAGGTAGGTACAACTTCGTTTTATTAAAACTATTTTCGACTTCATATATAGAAAGCAGGATCTCTGCACTTTGCTGGTCACTTTTTAAAAACTCACAGAGAACAAGCTTATATTTATCCACCAAATTTTTATGGCTCAACAAGTGCCTCACTTGATGGGGGGAGTTATTTAAAACTTCTTCTATTTGAGAAGGCGATATCTTTTTATATTGTTGATAGTTATTTATTAATAACCAGAAACTATCATAGTAACCGTAATCTATATTTTCAAAATATGACTGAAAGTTACTATCATCAATATTTGTTATGAATTTCCTAATTAAATTTTTAAACGTATTAACTTTTTCTTTGTAAGCAACAATATCTGTATCTGACCAACTTTTAAGGTATATGCCGTTTTCGAAAAACAGCGATATATTGTACAGTTCAAGTATATCGTTTATATCGTCTAAATCGTTTGCTATTTCGCTATTCAATAACAGCTCTGCTTTTGATAAGTAATGACCACTCGACATGTCGTGTATCGAGTGAAATACAACCCTATCTCTATCTGGCTTGTTCATAACAAACATTAACCTTGTAATTTCGTATCATTATCCCTTTTACTAAGGTATCGATTTTATACTTTTATTACAAATACTTATTAGCATGTATCACTTTGATAGATGTCTTGTATTCTTTAAAGTTTGGTTGCTGATATTTATGGATTAAAACAACCCGCTACCACCTTCAGCAGAAGTGTGAGTAGCTCCATAAACTTCAGACAACTTTTTAGGGCTAACATGAGTACAAAGTTATGTGGTGAGAATACTGTCATGGCCTAGCATTTCTTGGATGGGACGAAGATCTGCGACATTATCTAACATCGTGATCGCGTTGTTGTGACGGTATAAATGGCACGCGCCAGATCGGTCAAATCCTGCTAGTTTCACATACTGTGCCTTTCCAGATCCGATGAAAGCAAACATTGGGCGAATCTTACCAATGTAGAAAGCTAACCACTCTCATCTTCGCAAACTAATTGGCACCAAACGTGCTTTTTTACTTCTGCCGTGAACTCGAACCAACTACATTGAAGTAAAGAATAATATATCTAATAGTCAAAACAAAAAAGGTGAGCAAAATGCTCACCTTTTGAAAGTTGTGTTAACCAACTTAAATAAGTTAACCATCTTAATTAAAGCGTTAACCCACTTAATTACATGATCACAACATCTGATCACAACTATCGAAGTTGGAAACTAGGCTAAATTTTAAATCAAAAGCTTAGCTTGATAGCACATGCAAATGAAGTTGGAAACTTTAATCAAAATTGGATGTTGAAACGCAGTTCGACGAGGCATTGATGTTGGAAACTGCAAACTTTCATCAAATACAATCCACTTCTGAAAAAGTCATTCCATAAGTTGAAGAGTTCAAATCAGCTTTATAAAACTTAACCTTGTGGTCATTAATTACTTTTCGCACAAGCTTTATATCTTCATCACTCACTTTACAACCAAAATACACAGCTTTTAGAGGAGCTGGCCATGTATAAAGCCTATCACCAACATCAACTATGTGTCTCCACTCTTCCTCATATTCCCAATGCTTTGATTTCGCATTGAGAATTCTCTTCTTAGCGGATAGCTTCTCCTCTTTACCTAAGAGAGAGCTAGGGCTTAGTCTTGGATGATTATCTGTGTAAAATACAGGCTGAGTTTCTTTGTCATCAGCCAATTGGCAACCATTTATTCTTTCAAACTCTAAGCACATACCATTATGTTCATCAGCATAATGAGACCACATCAATAGGTTTTTATTACTCGTTGCTAAAGATAAAATACCCAATTCTTCTATTTCTTCCCTAAATTTATCTAAGAGCGGTTGGAGTGAGACTTTCTTACTCACATTTGCGTCAGACATATCACTTTCGAACTTATCTTCAATTTTTTTAGTGTCTGTCTCATATACATAAGAATGCATCCTGCCATCCACATAAAATCTGGTGTCAAATGGATCATTGAACCTAGCAGGTTTGGAGTACCAAAGCATACCTTGAGCCAAAGCGTTCAACTGATTTTTCCCGATAGGGTAATACTTATAAAGGTATTTGACTTCTGAGCTTTTCATACGTTTCAAACTCTATAACCTATTAATTTTCAACATATAATCTAGCTATTTTCTCAAGTAAAGAACTTTTACTTACTTCATTTATACGAAGAATATCCTCTGTGAATGAACTAAAGAATATGTGTGTAATGGGTTGTTTCAATGCACTTAACAACTTCCCACCAGCGTTGAAGGTAAGTAAATTGTATACTCTATTTTGCTTGGCAATATCTTGATTAGGTCTTTGAATTGGAGCAACAAAATAGAAAAGATCAGGCCCTACGTCCTGCAAGTACACATGGTGGTACTGCTTTCTCTCTTTAGGTAACAGGTAGTATGGTAAAACAGACACATCGACACCACTTTGTCTATTAACAACAAGTTCATCACTGTCAGATATAGAAATAGTATCAACTGCACTATTACCGATTATTTGAGGCACCCTAATTGTGCTGTAAGAAGTAAGCAATACAGCCCTATCTTTATCATAAAGATAGAAGCTATCATCATGTATCTGTCTATCACCAAAATAAGGACATTCGAGTGCCAATCTTTTTTCGGATTTAATTAGCTGATTACCTTCAATAACTAACCTCTTACTACTTATATTTACGTCCACAACTGAAGCAAAGAAGTTATTTTTCTTCGCTTTTAACTTTCTAATGTATACCAGCTGTAAATTGGCATCTGGTAAATCTATTTCATCAAACGCGCGGTGGATGAAAACATTTCTTTTTAGCCAAATTTCAGAATTTATTCGATTGAGTTTGTGTGGTGAAATAGCGTAGCTGACTTCCGAACCTCTAGGTTTTACTTCTTTATCTGTTTCAGCAAAGTTTAGCCCCTGTATTACTTTGGCAGATTGAGACTCGAATCGAGCAATTTTTAGCTGCGTGTAATAATCAAGGTCTTCTCTCTGGTGTATAGGCGTATTCCTGTATGCGTCCCAAAAGCCCGTAAATACCTTTCCTTCAACACCTTTTCTTTGGATACTTGAGCTTCCATCACTTGCGTTTAGAACGATATAGTTATGCTCTTCCTTTAGCGATTCAAAAGGGATAGGAGCCTGAACTACTGATACATTGCTTGATTCAAATTCTGAGTACAACTGGGATAACGCTTTATCCTTTTTTGCACCATCAAAATCATCACCAAGATTATCGATAATAACGATGTCAGAAGTGCATACTTTATCTGCTGAAATAAAGTTATCAGTTACATGTGTTGCGCTGAAATGCCTAACAGAAAACTCTATGTCTAACCGATTTAGTATCCCCTGAAGAATATCTGAGAGTAGGTTTTGTGCGTAGTTTATTGAAGCAGGAAAGGCATCTCCAAATGACATAAACTTACGTTTAGAATATTTTGTAGCGCTAACTTCTCTACTAGCAATGTATTTCGAATCTTTAGTTTTAAATAATGCCTTAGTATCATCTAGATCCACAGTGATTGCTTCTAACCTATTTACCCTAAATACCTTCTTTACCAAGTTAAAGCAAAGCTCTTGGGATGGTGAAAAGTATAGCTCTGGCTTTAACGCCTCTAGATATGTAGTCCCATCTTTTTTCTCTCGTCCAGACCTATGAACACTTAAGTAGAGCTCTGAATTGAAGTAAGTAGGAGAGAACTCATACTTTTCCTTCGCCTGCTCAAGAAACTCTGTTTTTAAGTGTAACCCTAACAGTCCCGAAACTAACCTGTCCTTCATTTGCTTGTTTAGTAAACTAATTTCATCAATTAGTAACTCATGATTTGGTTTTTCATGAGTCAAATAGAAGAAATAAACTTCTATAGCCCCTTCATTGAAAAACTTTACCCATTCATAGTGCGGATTGATTTCATTTGAGAGCTGTAACTCTTTTCTGATTGATGCTTTGATTTCCCTATGAATTTTCTGTTCAAACTCGACAAAGCCTTCGCCTTCTTTGACAAATAATTTGGATTTGCACCCGATATAAAGGTCTTCATGTAACGAGTGAAAAAGCGCTTTAACTATGTCGTCTGTCTGTCCCTTAATATCCAAAATATTTGTTGTTGCTATTGGCATATTTTGAGCGGGATTTGTACAATCAAAACTCATTAAAACTTTCCTTGTAGTAAATTTGATAAAACAGAGTTTAAAGCAACTCTCTGATTTAACTGGCTTCCTTCATAGTAGGGTGTGAGTTCACCATCACTGTTTCTTCGTTGCTTTGGTTTATAGCTAGACTCTTCTTTAAAAAGGTTTAGGTAAAACAGCTTTTTCAAATGACTAACTTCTTGCTCATGATTCAACGCATTGTTTTCTAAGCGGCCATTCAAATATATGAAATTAAGCTCAGAATACTTACTTCCCACATAATCAGATACTGTCTTTATTTTTGTTAAAGCCTTATGGTGAGTTCCCTTTGACAAAACAGCTTTATCAAGCGTCGATGACCAATTTTTTACGTCAATACAGAGTAACCGGTCATCAATCTCCACATAAAAATCGAAAAGCTCGTACGAACGAATTCCAATTTTTTCTACTACTTCTTCAGTGGTTAAAGCTTTAATCTCAAACTTATCCAATAGCATTTTGAAGAGATACTCTCCGACATTGCCTTTAAGCATGCGAATAAACTTAGGATGAGGCACATTAGTTTTAAATGCTTCTGATGATAACCGAGCACTTTCTCGTACTAGCGTTGTAACATAATTATCAGTTTTGTAATCCATTTTACTGGTGTAATCCAACGAAACCATTTTGTCTGGACGATACAAACGGTCACCATGGGTGATATCAGTCAAGATCTCTGGTGCATTATCCCTATAACAAAGCTTAAGACTCTCATTGATGTGTTCAAAGTTTATGTAGAGTTTTTCGATTGAAGCAGCTACCAATTTATCGTTTTTAGCAATTTCAGTTAACCTTAACTCTTTCAAATACTTTTCTGGATCGTTTACTGATTCAATACCCCGTAATAGGTCATTAAAACGCAGTGCGTTCTTATCCCCCTTACGAGCATCTTCGATTATCTGAGGGACTACTTCATCAAAAAATTCATCAAGTAACTCTCCTGATGATTGAACACCTTGCTCAAAAGCTTCTCTTTCAGCATCAGTGTTGAAGCCAACCTTGGCGCTTCTGCTTTCACACTCTGCTTTAAACCGTTGGTTTAGCAAAGACATGCTCTCAAAGAAAATTTCATTTCTAGGATCTTTCGATAGTCGAGAAAACTGAACCGCTGCCAAATCCGCAATATCAGATGGCAAAAATATCTCAGAAGTCATATTTGCATCTTTTCTTTCGACGCGACCTATTGCTTGCATAATTACTTTGAGTAATTCCAGTTCATGCTCATAATTTAAGAATCGATAGTCCTTTCCATGCACTAAATTTATTTCAAATTCGCTTAATGCCTTTTCCTCAGAAGTATCCGAAATCCGCTTCATAATCGATAGGCAATTTGCCAGCGAATAAAGGGTTTTGTCACCTGTCGCACTGTCTTTAATCACCTGACTCCAAAAAGGCGAGTTGATTAGTACAAGTCTCTCAAAATCAACTTCAAAGTTAACGCTTAAGTGGTCAACATATTCAACAAAGTAATTTAGACCCGTACCCGCGCCTCTATAAGTCGACATAAACGCGAGTTTTAAGTTGTTTGAATTAACTTTAACGAAGCTTCGAACATCAACTTCCTTATTGAGCTCAGCATTAAACAACACCGTTTGAACAACAGGCTTATTGGAAAAAGGTGTGAACTGAAAAATACGCCCTTTCTTATCTAAGTCTCTGAAGCCATTCGGTTTAGCCGTTTTACCAGTCTTAATGGCCATAACATACTTTCTTAGCGCGTTAAGAAAGTTACCGGATAGTGATAATGAAAGTGTGTGCTTTCCGTCAAAGGCAGAAAGTAACCACGCAGCTAACTGACGCTTAAACTCCAATCTCTTGTACTTGTCATCTTGTTTATAGGTGTAGTCAGATAACTTTTTGTACCAAGCATCAAAAGTACTTTTGAACTCATCAATCAGCTCTTCACCACAAATGAATTCACTTAGCTCATCAAACACTTCAAATTTTACTTTTCTCAACTCAGCTCTTGTCTCGCGCAGGTTTACTAATGTTTCTTTAGAGTCCAAATTTCGGGTAATTAGCTCAATCCCCAAGTTTCTTGTTCCATCATTACAATACTTTCTCAAGAAAGGTTGGTTGTATTGTCCGACAATATTTTTATTTATACCGCTTGTCGCACTAAGTGCAATTACAGAGTTTGTCGTGTTGTGCAGCATACGAAGTAACGAAACTTCTGGCTGCTCTTTGATTAGGCTTAGAGAAAAGTTTACATAGGTAAGTTTCTCCAGGGAGGGATCTCTAAACTCTAAAAGTTTCTGAGGGATTAAAGAAAAAACAGTTTTTGGATGAAAATAGGTATAAAAGTGATCTATCTTAATTTCACTCCTTTCGTCTGGACGATCAAACATACTCTCTACTTCAGATGCGACCGTTCTAGCTTTTTTCATAAATTTATAAAGCGGATAATTTTGACTACTATCACCACCTTGCTTTAAAGATTTCACAAATTCTGAAGATGACTTAAATTCGCTCGCTGCGGCAGCTAAAACCGCCATTGTAACTTGATAAACATCATGTAGTGATAGTGTTCTGTCTTCCAAATCAGTAGTGTAGTAAAGCTGACATGTACCTGTACCATGAGCAAGCCTGACTCTAATTCGCTTCAAACCGTCTTCATTAAAGTACCTTTTTGGAGTGAAACAAAATGCATTCCTAGTTAAATTTATGATTTGCTCAGCATCTCCGTGCCGTATTTGGACAAAATCAATATTTCCGGAAAAGGTTGCCAACACAGTTTTTAAATTAAGGTCATTTGATAATTCACAATGCTCGCTAAGGTTCCTTCTGATCTTCTCGACAAAAGCAAGCTTGTCTTCATAAAATGGCGTAAACTGAATATCCGCTTCAATAGTTTCAGTTACTTGCATATATATCCGATATACACCTGCAAACACATGTGCAAGTTGGATTTCAGGTGTAATCAATGTGGTCGTAGCAGAGTCTGAAAAGAGTTTATGAGCTTCATGAACCTCATCAATTATGACTGTAAAACTAATACCATTCTCTCTAAAGTAGTTAGATGCGTCGGCTTCGAAAAAGTCATTCTTTAAGAATTCGATTCTTTGTTCATGCTTATCCGATAAGTGCATACCAGTTCTTATATTAGAGTCTGTTAAGTGTTTTTTTCCACCAACAATGCAGTCAAACGGCATCGATTTAAAAGAAAATAACCCTTGAGGATTTTTTTGTGGCAGTCGAATATTCAGGTCAAACTTATTCGTGGTAGCGAGCATTATGCATGGTTTTACCATAGCTATAGCGAAAGGAATACAATGTTTTACTATCTCAGCTCTAAGGACATCGAGGTCAGTTTTAGACTCAAATAAAGTGATAAGATCCGCCGCTTTAGCGTTATAATTTAAGCAGGATAGCGATAAATCGAACAGGGTTTTTTCCATATTTCGACGTTGCTCGGTCAACTGTGCTTTCAAATCACTTATTATCTCTGCATTGTCAGCTTCATACGTCTTCACTTCTGTATTAATCCGGTTCTGCAATGAATCTACCGTTCTCAATGACTGAGCAAGCCTTGTCAGATCCTTTTCAAGCCATTTATATTTTTTACGTTTTCTAACCCATGAATTGTAAAGATCATGGTTTTTTCGCTTCTCACCATTTGGGGATGCGACCCAACTCTCAAACTCTAAGTCTGTTAAGTCGAGCATAGCTAGAAATGCAACAAACTCGATACCTGCGTTTTGTGCCTTTTGAACTAACCCTTTATCAAAATCAAACTGAGACTTTTGAGGACTTACAAACACAAGGTTTGTGAATGGGCCAGAGCTTGTTGGATTGGGCCCATACTCAATATATTCAGAGATAACACCATATGACTTACCAAAGCCTGTACCATCATTGGATTGCACCAAACAAGGTTTGCGATGATTAGTCATTTGGTACAGCTTTGAAGCCTCTGAACGATATTTGTTGATCGAATTCTTTAGCTCTTCGTTTGGTTTTAAGTAATCAACAGTCTCAATAACAGACTCACCCTCTTCTAAGTAGGCTCTATCTGAAAATTCATAACCTTTTCCATCCGTATAACTGAGCAATCCAGCTTTAAACAACTCACAAATTATATTTAGCTCGCTGATTGCAAATTTTTCACCTAAAAGCTCAAAACTCTTTTCCAAAGGAGTTCTATTTTTAAGCAGCTTTGTAAGTTCTAGCTCAAGTTCATCCAAAGTTTTTGTGGGCAACTTGTCAAATAAAGGCTGTATAGAGAAATCTTCAAAAGTCGTCTTACTATCTCTTCTGTAAAAAATACCTGTTTTATAGCTAGTCCTTTTATCAATGGTGAAAAAACCCATCTTTGCCAGCATAAACAATACAGCCTTTGGCTCATCACCAAACCTCTGAGCAAGTTCAACTATAACCGGGTTTTCTTCGGTGATTTCCTCTAAAGAGAGCAACTGAGGGTCGTAAGACCTTGCGATTTCATACAATCGCTCTTTACTATCATTTGTCCACTTCATAAGTCCTCCCACTGAAAACTCTTTAGCTGTCTGTTATCACAAAGCATTATTTTGCTGCGCTATCATGCCTTAAAGCACTCTGTACACATACTAACCAGAATCATTTGATTTGCAAGAGTGTATTTATACAGTTTATAATGATGCTAGGAATCAAATTGAGGATCTCATTGTGAATAAACTTGAACTCGTGGACTTTTTGTTAATGTTTACAGGGAAAGTAAATCGAAATGAGTTGATGGAAATTGCAGACATTTCTATTGCTACAGCAACCAGAACACTGACGCAATACAGAGAAACGTATGCAGATAACATCGAATATAACATTGGAAAGAAGCGATACGATGCCACTAGGCAATTCAGCCCAGCTTTTACTCATAATTGCATAAGCGCACTTAAAGCAATGGCCTATGGCCAACGCTTAGAGCCCACAAAACTGCTAACAACAATAGGACCAGACTCAATCGCTTCTATTGATGTGAGTCTAAATACAGATTTGGTATCCAAAATATGTAGGGCTATATACGCTGGGCACGCCTTGAAAGCTGCCTACGTATCGTCAACAGAAAATTACAAAAACCGAGAGCGACTTATTCTCCCAACTGCCATCTTTGAAAGCAGAAATAATTGGTATGTAAGAGCATGTGACTTAAGCGATAACACTACTTATAAAAACTTTAAGTTAATACGATTTAATGATGCAAAAACAGCTGAATTCAATAAAGAAGTACCTGATGACATTGAATGGCGAAGTAAGGTCACTTTAACCATTGGACCCCACATCAAACATCCAAATCCAGAAGCGTTAAAACTCGATCTCGGTTTGCTCGACAAACCAGTTGTCAATCTCATTGTGTCTGAAGCCTTAGCAGGATTTGTTTTAGCTGAGCTTGGGGTGGACTCATCAGCCAATTCAATTTTAAACCCATTTCACTTTCAATACTGCTTATTGAACAGGTATGAATTAGAAAACTTAAATTCCCTAATACTGGCCCCAGGGTTTAACGAAAAATAAACAAGCACATGATTTACGAGTAAAATTAAACGTATCAAATAACACGAACGGCACTGGCTATTAGAAAATTCATTTGAGATACATTGCTAAAATACTTTAGCATGTGATTCCTATTATTTTTGCTCATACCTCTCGTACCAACAGCAGATGACCATGAAAGCCAATCAGCTCTACCTACTCTCAGATATTGCTCTCGTATAACTGCCAATATTAGAAATTTATCTATAATGAAAACATTCAACATACTTTAGGTTCTTATTCATGATTTTAACTGTTGGTAAAAATAGAACTCTCCCTCTACCTGATGAACTGTTAGAGGATGGCAAACTAAGCATCGGTGATATTTTACTGTGCACAGTCATGGACGATAATCGTTCAATTAAACTTGAAAAATTTAAAGACCAAACATTAAGCGATGAACAAATCAAAGCGCAAGGTTCGTTGGCTAGGGTCGAAGTATTGAACCCAAAATATTTCGAATAAAGAAGTCTCGCATCCAAAGCTCGCCTGTATGTTAATGACTTGCTATGAATCTTTTTGTATCCCATTATATTGAATTTAGCCTTGGTGCCAGACTAAATCCGCTCTGGAACATTCCACAATGTCACTAATTTTTAAGACTAGTTTTCGCTAGGGCTAGGCTTAAAAGTTGCCGCAAGCTCTTCATTGCTAACATTAAAAAGACGTAGTGCCGCACGAGTAGAAGATGGTGATTCAATACGAGCAAACAACTCTTCAAATTGCATTGCATCTCTGCGCTTTTCAAGTTGTTCTATCAAAGCAGGCTCACCATACTGATAAACATCTGGAATATTGAGGTTGATGACTTTGTCTAAGAAGCGCTGACCAGTATATTGCTCGATACGGCGCACATGTTCGTCTTCCATAACAAACACAACATCAGACCATTCGAGCAGCTCTTCACTGCATAATGTTGTACTGTTTCGCTTGCACTCTTTCTCACTCAACCCCGCAGAACAGTATTCACGTAATGGGTCTTTTGCTGCAAAGTGCTCTTCAGCTGTTTTGCTGCGATTTAAATTCGAGGTGCATAAAAATAAGATATTCATTACAGCTTCTCCTCAGTTGACTGCCGTTTCCACTCTTGAGCAGCTGCTCGATGTAATAGCTTCTGCGTATCGTCAAATAATGCTCCAAAGTCTTTCTCATTAAGCTGAGGCGGTAACATCAGCTGAACGGTTGGAATGTGTGTTTCGGGGCATATCTCAACATGAAGCACTTCCACTTCGCCGCCTTCAACCATGCCGGACAGTGTCCGAAGTAATCGATTCATTATGAACACGAACTTATCGTCCACCAGCAAAGGGGTGTAAATGAGTACATTCGGTGAGTGTTCACGAAGGTGCTGTTCAAGTGCAGTCGCATACATATGAGCCCCTTAGAGCGATAAAAAACCTTCTATATAGAATGAGACAAAAAGTGGGAAAAATCTCGGAAGTGTCACTTAAATCTCGGAAGTGTCACTTAAATCTC
>CEVI01123340.1_pt1 | contig 14756 bp, 26 predicted proteins | sample 531471 | NCBI WGS metagenome assembly CEVI01 (sample SAMEA2623513, study PRJEB7988) | marine metagenome | isolation source: saline water (ENVO:00002010), including
GGGTTTCGATCCTACTGGTGGTACTATGGAAGCCCTGTTTAACTATCGTGATCCTACAGTAGAAGACGCCTTTGATCCATTCACTGACACTGAGGTTGGTAAGAATGCGCGTGAACTGCAGATGGCAGGTATGGGTGTAGGTGTTGAACTTACAGACCAAGAAGCCCTCCGTATGGCAGGGGATGACTACCTCGAAGCACAACAGGTAGAGCAACTCCAGCGTCGTGCTGAGATGGGTACATTCTCTACTGGTGAGTTGTTGAATGACATCTATGCTAAGGATAATAACAGCCTTAAAGGCTTCATGAAGAAGCATGCTGAAATGGTGCTTACTTCTGGCGGTACTACAGGCTATCAGACTGAAGACTTCCTGGCTTCTAGGGATCAGTGGGTTAACGATAAAACCCAACAGGCTATTAGTATCCTTCGTTCAGGGGACAACATAGTTTCTCAAGAAGATGAACAACGTATCCGTCAGCACTATACCAATATCTCTGAGCCTTGGGCTCGCATGGTATCAGCTGGTAACTGGAACACCATCTTCGCAGATAAGAAGACTACTATTGAGAATCTAATGTTTAAGAAAGGTATCGAGGTAGCTCCCGAACTAATGACCTGGTCTACAGCTTTCGGCGAGGGCGTAACCACCAAGCTTCTCGATGCTATGGATAGTGTAACTAATGAAGCCCAGTATAGCTTGCTCCAGAAAAGGTTTCCTACCCTCACAGCAGCATTCGGTGATAGCCGTCAAGAGTTTGCTAATGGGTTTGGCAATGCTTATCGTCAGATTCTCAATGGCCAGCGTGTTAATGTTACTGGCAACCCTGAGACGGACAAGATGCTCGAGGGTGTAGTAGTAGACGAAGCCACTAACACTAGCAACCCTGCTGAGACTAACGACATCTTCAAGCAGCTGGGTGAGAAGACACCTAAGCTGGCATTGAGTGCCCTGGCTAAGAAACCTCAGAAGTTCTACGAACTAGACCAGGCTGGTAAGACACAGTTCCGTGAGATTGCTACTACCAACATGATGAACTTGGTAGATCAGCTGGCCTCCGTATCTAATCAGACCGGCCGTCCTCTCGAGATCCATGGTGCAGCTGCCATGACGGATGAAGCTCAGCGGGATGCTATCCAGCGTAGGCAAGAAGGTGGCATACACGGGTTTACTACTGGCCGTAGATTTAGCGGGGAGACTCGTCTTGCATTCACTAATGCTTCAGGTGCTGAGACTACGTTCCCTGAAGCTAATGTCCAAGCCCTCAACGATGTATACAAACGACTCTTCGGTAAGCTGGGCAAGGAACTTACTCAAGGCCGCATGGCTAATGACCAAGACACTTACCTGAATGAAGTGAAAGATCTGGTTAACTATCGTTCTGCTATGATGCAGCGTGATAACCTAGTAGATCAAATCGCTATAGCAGCTGAAGGTTTGAATGGTAACGTCTACGATGAGAGCCGTATCCAGTCAGAGCAGGAACGTATTGATCGAATGACTAAGCAGGTTGAGACTATTGAAGCAAGGATGGTTCCCCTCCGTCGCAGCACTGAGGCTCTCCGTAAAGGATTGAACATAAGCTTCGATAATGAATAAGAATAAGATGGTTTATGACTATAGGACAAGAAGTCGTGGACAACGAGGCTAGGGTGGACATAGCATTGCTACATCAAAAGATTGAACACCTATCTGACAACCTCACTCGACATATGGAGTTTGAGGAGAAGCAGAGGGACAAGTTCGAGGACGTGATCAACGGCTTGGGTCAACGGGTTAGTCACTTGAGCAAGATTGTGTGGCTAGCAATGGGTGCCCTCGGTGGTATACAGATGCTGGAGTACATGCCCTTCACTACTTAATAGCCAAGTCCATGGACAATGTGTACATAATAAAAAAACCCCCGGCCGGTTATCCCAGTCGGGGGTTTTCTTTTTGCAACAGATTGCTTAGTTTTATTTATAGTGGTCGAGGGAGAGATAAGCCCCAGTTACTGACTAATCTCTAGCCTCGAACTAGCCCCACTTAATGGGTGTTATAGTCAGCTACACCATCCCACCCTTTACCCTTGAACAATACTTTGTTACGAGGGTTACTTATTACTCTATCCATGGGAGAGTAATCACACTTGTCACATCCAACCTCAGGGTCTTCAGTGATCTTGTGCTTAAGATCTTTACTATTCAAACAATTAGGGCAACGATACGTATACGTAGGCATCTTAAAGGGACTCAACCATTTTAAACCAATCTTCTTTAGTCCAATATGGACCTGGCAATCCGTCAGGACCAGTGCAGTAGCCAGTGCACCCTCTATCCCAAGGCTCTAGCTTAATAATTGAAAGTGAGAACGGGTTTACCATAGTCTTGTCCTCGATCAATATGTACAAAGGTATCAGCAATACCTACGTTCCAGACCATCTCTTTAGCCAAAGCTACAAACTCATCTCGAGTAGCTTGATCCCATGTACGCCAGCTAATATCTACAGCTGCACACCCACGTGTGTTGTATTTGGGGTTCTCAGTAAGATGGAAAGAGTTGGGATGTCCACCAATCTTATCGTTGTGCTCAGGTGTACGACAGCCTGAGTTAACTACGAGAGGCTTGCCCCAACGTCTACGCAGACGAGGCAGCTCCCATTGCAGCACAGGGTCCAGCTTGATTACGCCTGTGCCTTGGCATGCCAGCTCATAGGCCTTGAAGTAAGGGATAACCTGGAAATCTCTAGGCACAAAGGCTGCTACACCGTTGTAATCTATCCATTTTAAATCAGACATTTGATTCACTCTTAGATTTCTTGCGTTCGATCTTGATACCTGTATCTTGTTCATACATATCTAAGATCTGTTCAACTGTCAGTATATTATCGGAAGTGAGCTTGATTACCCAGTCCTCAAACTCTCTTGCTTCTTCATGACTAGAGGGTTTATAGGCTAGGCCTAGCTCTGTCTCGGAGTAAGGGTTATCATTCTCAGTATCTTCAACTTCTATCCGAATATACCGATGTTCAGGGTCTTTAGTTATGTAGCCCACTGTCCAATAAGTATACATGATTAGCCCTCAGAACGCTCTGTATCGTCTTGTGAGGCGTTTTCAGTGGTATCAGCTGGGGTAGTACCCTCTTCAGCCTGATCGCTCTCAGAATCGCTTACAGTGGCTTCTACGGTGTGTTGCTCATTCAGCTTGGTCAGAATAGCAGGGGTCAGCATAGCCTTGATCTCATCAGTCGGCTCACCACCCAGCTGTTCTTTAGCCCAGGCATCAGCCTTCTCAGCGCTTGGAGTGCCGTCTTCAGCAGTATCCATGCGAGCTACGAATTCGTCAGCGAATTGCTCAGTAGTCATCTCGGTACCCGGTACCATTTGTTCTTCACTCATTATGGTTCTCCATATATAAAACAGTATCAATAAGATCGATAGCTTCTTCTAGTTCATCGATCATATCATCATAGTCAGTATGTTCTCTTACAGATATAAAGACATCTTTTAGAAAGACAAGTTCCAACCTGCTAAGCTCTACTACATTATTCATTAAGCCACTCATCAGGAATCTCCTTGTCTGCATACTTCCAAACCAGCCCCTTGAATGGGCCTCTGCCTTTACCTTCGCAGATGTCAGCGTAAGTAGTCTTCGATTTCTTGCTTATCTTGGCCTTTGACCTTGTGAATACAAAGCGTATGTCAAGATCAGGGTGCTGTTCTTTTATTAATCTGTGCTTCTTACGATCCTCTGCATCCCATAAACCTTTAGTCTCTACGATGATCTGTTTACCAGACCGGGTAGTGATATAAAAGTCAGGGGTATAAGAGCGGGTCTCTGCAGGCTTAGTATACTTAATACGTCCCCACTTGGGTTCGTATTCAAACTGTATTTCCTGGCCTTCTAGGCTCGTGCCTACTGTATTCTCGAGACCGCTCTTATAACTTGCCCTCTCGACAGCACCCTTTTTTGTCTGCCAATTGGGCATACCTCAATCCTTACTTAAACTTCTTAATAACCTGGAGGTATGACTTGTTCTCGATAGCAGCTACTACAGCTTCTACCAGACGGTCATCGATCTTGTTATCACTACGCTTAGCCAGCTTAACCAGCAGGTCGATAACGAGATCTTCCAGTTTACCAAGGAAGAATGCTTTCAGAAAGTTCTTCATTGTGTTTATTCTCCAATAGTTCTAATCTATCTTTTACATCTTCGCCATCTTCTCTGAGTATCCAGAGTAGTCTAGCGTTCTCTATTAAGAATTGGTTCCAGTATGATCCGAATCGTTTCTCATATTGTTCTCGGACATGCGCATACATTTCCAATTCAGTAGAGCAAGTGCTGATATACTTAACCAGACTAGAGGATTTACCGACCCCGTAGAGACCAGGTATATTGTCAGTAGAATCCCCAGTGAGAAGTTGAGTGTAGAAAAAGCGTATAGCATCCAGTTCATTTTGCCACCATAGTGGTTGTTCTTCTTGTTTACCTGCACCCCAGGTGTAGTGCCAGCCAGGTATCATGTGCAGGTCTTTGTCTCTTGAGCAGATAACAGTAGACCTATATGGATGATCCATGTCATAATAAATATCGTTGACCTGCTCAATCCCTAAGATGTCGTCTGCTTCCATGCCATCGATGACAATAGCTCCTCGATGGTAGACCAGGAAGTCACGTATCTTTTCCCACCAGTGAGGTTTCTCTTGAGGTCTGTGTCCTTTGTAGGGCTTGATAGTAGCGACGTCCACCCTAAAATTAGATCTTCCAGATAAATAGATTTGGGATGATTCGGCCCCCACTGCAGAGAAGATGTTCGCAATACGTGCATCCAATCTTGATACGATGAAAGGCCAAGGAAGAGGCTGTTCTCCAGAGGTACCTTTAGCATTACCGAATTCATATGCGAATATATCCCCATCAATTAAAGCATGCATCACTTAACAACCTTTATTGTCTCTCTTCGAAGGGCTAAGTCCAGGTTCTCTTCAAAGGTATTGTCGTTGTAACAAGATGGCTTACATTCAAAGATGCCTGGTACGCCACGCTCATTCATACGTATCATACAGTTACCAGATTCCCAAGCTTCTCGTTTACATTTACGACAATGCATTACTCTTCACCTTTGAACAATGGACGTGTGAAGTCCCGCTCTTCGTTAACATCTATAACCCATTGACATCTCAAAACACCTTGAATAAACCCCAACCATCTATGCTTCTTAGCTTCAGCCATCTTTCGATTAGAGCTAATCTCTGACAACATCCAAAGTAAGTGATGTGTGCTGGTAGGGTTTTTAGGGTCTTCTATAGGGGTAGCTGTTGTGTCATACCCTAAAATTTTCTCACTATACCTGTCGTTCAACACCTTAAAAACATTCATTAGTCATCACCTTATATTGTACACCGTCTTGAGATACTACAGATACATGCTTACTAGTGTACTGTAGGTAATGGCTTCCTTGCCTGCCTAGTACCTGCACCACATCACCATGTTTCACTTAGTAATCAGCACCAGCTTCTTGGGCCAGCACAGCCTTCTCAAGTTCACTACCTTCGTAGTCTAGGTTAGTAGTCAGCTTCTCTTGAATAAACTCAGGGAAATTATTGAATACATCCATGTCCGGTTTCTCGGTATCGAACATGAACATATCGTTCTCGAGTTCAGGTACCGGGAAGCCAGCAGGCACACCACCTACGCCGTTAAGACCGTCGATCTTGATATAACCCTTCTCGTTCTGTACGAGGGTGATCATACACGGCTTACCTAGGAGGGTAGATGCATCGTCGAAGCTGCCACCAAGGGTGCGTACACGAGCATACATCTTAGACTTTTCATTATCACTGTTGGTCACCTCTTCGTGTACCCAGTGGGGACGATCGTCCTGAGTCTTAGAGTTAGGCAGTTCATATGTCAAGCGTACTTTATACGCTGACGGAATCTCTTTACCCTGCCATTCGAAGCCGGGTTGATGGCCCATATCTACGAAGCCGACGAGTCGACCGACATGAGTACCAGCTTCAGGTTGATCAGCAGGTTTACTATTGCTACGGATTTTCATTACTTGTTATCCTCTAATTCTTTAAGTTTCTTTTCGTAAAACCTAATTGATTCTTCTGCGTCCATGATTCTCTCATTCATGTCAGCGATCAAATCGACAAGATCATCTCGAGTATATTCCATCAGTCTACATTCTCCAATTCATCTACATAATCCTCAATCTCATGGGCTTCTAGTCCACTGATCAAGAGACCTATGTATCGTTGTTTCCAATGATTAACTTTCTGCTCTTCAAGCATCAGTTCAGTCTCGAGATGGATTACTTTACTGCGCAATTCTTTGAGTTCTTCTTCATCCAAAATCTCTTGAAGACTTTTAAATTTAAGTTTGTTTTTCTCTACTCTGTTTGTTTCAAAATAAGGTAAGAACATCAATGTGTCTCCGCCCAGTTTTTACCTACCTTAACGTCAGCTTCAATAGGTAAGTTCATATTAAAATGTCTCGTCACTATGACAGTAGCTTCGTGTACAAGTTCCGTAAATCTTTCAACATCTTTAGGTTTGACATCCCACTGTGCCTCGTCATGCATGTCAATTACTTTCCAAGCATCTAGTTTGTTCTCTTTAACGAGGTCGTAGAGTACCTGCCCAACCTTCTTGTGTACTACTGCGCCGTTTCCTTGGAGGAGAGTGTTAAGGGCTTTGTTTCTTTGAAGGCGGCCATCACTTCCTCTTCTAATACGGAGGAGTCCTCCGTCCAATGCTCGTAGGAAACCTCTACCAGCAGATCGTTTAACACCTCGAATGAGTTTTTCAAGCGCTGGATTTGCTCTAAGGAATTCCCTACGTAATCTTCTGCCTGCATCAGCTGTTCCTCCGACAATAGATCCAAGCTTTGCATCTCCAGCGCCATAGTTGAATGCGTAGATAAAAGTTTTAGCATGGTCTCTTGTTGGTAGTCCAGCAAGTTCTTGGTTAAGGACATGGATGTCTCCATTAAGTAGGGTGTCTATGTAGTTTTGATCGCCCATGAAGTGGGCTAGGAGGCGTAGCTCAATACCTTTAAGGTCATAGCCTACCATCTTACGGCCAGGGCTAGCTGTGAATAGAGCTCGCATCTTGTTACCATAGAATGCTAGCTCATTGCCTTCTTTATCGTAGCCTGCCTTAGGTACATTCACTACTCTGCGGTGGGTGAAGCGTCTAGTTGGTGTACCACATGGGTTACCGTCAGCTTCAATGCGGCAGTCAGGTCTTACATTCTTTACCCAACCTTGTATCTGGGATAGTCTGTGAGACCAGAGCTTACGATCCTTGATCATCTTACCTAGACCAGTGTCAAGACCATCACCATCTGCAAACTCTAGCTTGGGTGAGGTACGTTCACCAGTTTCTTTATTGTAGTTGTAAGCTACTGGCTTCCAGCCTAGTTTGAATAAGAGTTCTTTGACCTGTACATCTGAGGATAAGTTCATTCTTTCATAGAATATTCTAGTGAACTCACCTGCTATCATACCCAGTGGTAGGTCTTGCTCATACCAATCAATAATATTCTTACGATACTGACCATCAGCCTTATAAATCTTATCGATTACTACCCCATATGGCCTAGCTTTGTAGGGTGTAAGGTGTTCTAACTCTACATCTAGCTTAGCAATACGTCCTGAGAGCTCCTGTATGGCTTTCTCAGCAGCTTTAAGATCGAAGTAGACCCCTCGCCTAGCCTGCTCACTAACGATCTCCTGCGTGCGTTTCTCGAGCTCACAGGCCTCACTCCAATCATGGCCCTTCATCTCGTCAAGCAAGTATTCATATGTCTTATGGTTAATCTCTACGTCTTGCTGGCAACGATGAAGCATCTCGTCTGAGTACTGGGTCCAGTCCTCGTGCTTAGGTTTAGGTACTCCGAACCTTAAGCCCCACGCTTCAAGAGAATGCGGCCCTGCTCTTGGAGAGAGTCCGACAGGTGCTGGTCTATCTGGATAGCTGAGTCTGCTAAGAACAAGGGTATCGACCAAAGAAGTATGAGAGGCGAGATCAATACCATAAAGCTTATTGATAATATAACGATCAAAATCAAGCTGATTATGGCAGACAACCCTATCATAGTCGCAAAGGTAACCAATGCCGTCTCTAATATTATTAGGCCCAAAGCTTTTAACAACGCCAGTGTCTTGGTCTTTAACCACGATGCACCAGATTTTAGTGGCTTCATGTAAGCCATTAGCTTCTGTATCATAGATTGCTGTCCTCATTGGTATTACTCAAGTGGTTGTGATAGTCCATCATAACTGTAATCAAACTGATCAGGTTCATCGTCATCATCTACACAACAGTCTAGGCAAATATACCTGCTTCCTGTACACATGTAAGGTTGTGCAGGATCGAACTCATGCTGCACTTGAGTGTGGGCTACATCTACAATGTGCTTACACTCACTGCATACTACTGATGTCACTTTCATTCTCCCATTCTTTGTATGAGTATCCACAGTTCCATTGGAATCTTTCTCTTTCATCTGTGTACTCACACTCTTCTCTAGTTTTATTATCATCGAAGGCTCGTTGGCCTCCTACGTATGCGATCTTATCCCAGCTCCACTCTTCCATAGGTGGGGCATCGTATCTGAAATCTTGCATGGTTATTCATCCAGTTCGTAGTGCATGCAGTATCCCTTACTGGGGCCAGCAACAATTTCTTTCAAACAAATTTCACATTTCATTTCTTAATACCTCATTGCCAAGGCAAGCACTGGGAGCAGATGAATCCTCGGATTGTACCTACACCTTCAGCGCTTTCATCGTTGCAAATAATACAAATCATTTTGTGTTACTCCATCCAAATGGTTCTGCAACCCTGGACATTCGACCAGTAGTATCTGAAAAGTTCAAATAATCTGCATCGCCTGTGCGACCTGTGAAGCGACACTTGCCCACAGTAATCAGGCTAGTGTTAGCACAGTATTCATCGGGGTGTTGTTGGTTACGCGTGAGGAATAGGACGTCCCATGACAGCTGCTTGATAGAACCAGAGCCACGGAGATCATCGAGGGAAGGCTTAGCCCCCTCTTCAAAGGGACGGTCAAAACCTGAGGATTTCTTGAGGTGTACTACGAGGAAGATGATTAAGCCAAACTCCTTAGCCATCTTAGCTAGGCGGGTCATGATGGTGTCGATACGTTCTCGCTCACCACCTTCAGAGGCGTACTCGGATACAATGATGGAGAGGTGGTCGAGGTAGATTACCTTGTGGCCTGTAGCTGCTAGATACCTAAGCTTGGTAAACAAGTTTTCATCATCCATGCCACCGAAGTGATCGTACATAGACCACCGGCCATCAGAGAATAGATAATCAAATGCTTGTCGCTCTTCATCTTCAGTTACCTGTACATCGGGGAGTTGTATTCGCTTGTTGAGGTGCAAGGCCATGAGGCCTGCCATTGAATCACTGATGGATTCTTCGAGGGATATGTCTCCCTGCTTCCAGTCAGTGGTAGTGTGATAGTGGTACTTGAGCTCACGTAGGAACTGCGTCTTACCGCAGCCAGAGCCTGAGGCTACAGTGATTACACTGCCAGGCCGTACTCCATAGGTCTTCTTGTTAAGCTCAGTCCATTCACGGGGGTAGGGGTAGGATACGATGTTGGAAGATTCTTTGTACATCTCCCATGCATCTGCAACATTCACAATGTTGTCAGGTTGATACAGCTTAGGCTTCATGAGCAACCACTTAAGGTCCTCACTCTTGCCAGCCATAAGCATTTCATTGGGATCTTTGTACGGAAGGTCTACGTAGTATGACTTGCCCGGTACACACTGACACGCGGCCTTGAGGCCAGCTGCGCCAGCATCATCCTGATCAAATACAAATACTACTTTCTCGTAGCTATTAACGAACTCGGAGTTTTCGGAGAGGGCTTTAGCTGCAGAAGCTGCGCCATGTGGCACGCTTACTACAGCAGGGGAGTAGTCTTGAAGGGAGGAATGTGTGACGAGGGCTTGGTATACGGAGAGGGCATCTAGTTCTCCCTCTGTTACGAAGAGGGTCTTTCCAGCTCGGGCTTCAGACTGCCCGAAGAGATCACATTGAGTGGTTGGCCCAAGGGTTGAGAATGATTTTGACTGAACGTCCCGTACCTTAAAGCGTACAACACGTCCTTTGGAAGTGAGTGGGTAGAAGTGCTGGGTTGGTTCGCCTGATGTCTCGTCGACATGTACGCGTACTCCAAAATGATTTACAGTATCGAATGTTAACCCACGCTCAGGAAGAGCACGGGGCATGTAGGACAGAACGTCCTGTACGGTGGGCATATTCATATGATTCTTCTTATTAGGTGTACTGGGAACACTTGATCCCTTACCTGGTTGAAGGCCAGGGGTTGAATCTCCTTCAGCATGTCGGGATACATTTTTAGTTAGCGGTGTTGACTCGGTGTAACTACAACGGTTACAGTACGCACCGCCATCCTCGAACAAGATCAGGTGGTTCCCAGTACGGTCTCGGCCATGCTTCCTGCATTGAGGGCAGGGTGCATCGCCTATGATCTTACTCCTGTTACGCATAGGAGCTCCCCTTTACTAGCATTTCTGTTCCAAGGCTGCTGTCTTACCCGAGCAGCCAGACTGTCCAGATGATTACTGGTGTCATGACTGCGATTAGACACTGGATTAGCAGATTAGTTCGCACTGCCATTACCCCTTATAGAGAACGCGCAAGTAGGGGACGATCTGATACACGTTACCTTCAGGGTCTTTCAGCTCAACGTACGACAGCTCCATCTCGTCGATCTCGCCGGCATGTACCTTGGCAATGTTCTCCACCATCCGTGTCACTTCAATGAATCTAGGATTAAATTGGCTCACGGGCATACCCATGACTACCTCCAACAGTTACCGACTGCACGACTAAGCAAACTAACCAATTCACTTAGTAGTGCAGCCGGTCTGTGAGGTGTCCACTGCTGATCTGCAGCTACCCCTCTGCAAATTGCGTGAAACTTTCCCCAATTTTTGTTGTCCTAAGAATCATTGTTACGTTGGATACAACTGGGGTTAGTGATTACTGAGTGTGATGCATCATCTGCAACACATCAGTGAACACATCCTTAGTAAATACCCAAAGCTTACTCAGGATAGGCAAGACCTTGGTAGTGAAGATCAAGCTAACCTTCTCCCAATGAAAGAGAGCATACGCCTGGGCCCAAGTAACATAGTTACTCACGTTCCAGGCTACGAGGAACTCCGGTGTCACGTACTTGTGCCACCGCTTCGGCAGGAAGAAGCAGATGAAACGCTTCGTCCAGCTGGTTTTCTTTGGCGGATCTTGTCCGCTGCTCGGATGAGCTACCTGCTTACCCATTCGCAGTTCTCCTTAAACCATCACACACATTCGACGACGCCAACGATCTGACTCCGTCTCCTTACCCATAGCAATCCTTGCTCGGATTACTGTGGACACAGTGCCAGCAAATGCACCAACACTATGTTGAACTAAGGCAAGGTCACTGGGACTCATGCCGAAGTGGGTCATGAAATAAATCATACTTCCCTTCCTTGCCTCCACCCTTCAACTGGGTGAGCCAGCTTAACACGTACATCGTTGTACTCCTTTCAGTCAGCTTGTGAAACCAGCAGCAAGAGTAGAAAGGGGAGAGGATGCAGCTCTCCCAAGAGCTTAGGCTACCTCAAGCTGGCTGATTCGTTCTTGGTCCATATCGTATTCATTACCGATACGGATGAATTCCTCAACCTTCTGGCTGTCACTGAGAGTGGGATTCGCAATGACCTCATCCATCTGGTCGAAGAACTTTTGCGTTTGTCCCAACACAGCAGATTTAAACGCTGAGTATTTCATGGATATAAGCTCCACTAATAGGGACCGGGTAAAGATTATATGCGCTGTCGATACAGGTACAGAGAGCCGTACTCACCTGCACCATTGATTACTTCAGGGTCGTCAAGTGTGCAGGGTACTTCGACCTCAGCCTTCTTGACTGGCTGCTTACTAAACCAATCGCGAGGACCGAACAGCACACAAGCGAGGAAAACCATCACCAAAGCAATGATCCCCTGAAGCGACAGCTTTCGCTGTTGCAGATTCATGACTCGGACTCCATAGGATGTCCCGGTCGATACATCTAGGCCGAGTGCTACTGGTCGGAGTAGCTGGCTACCACGATTTTCTATCCGTTCTACTTGTCTCGTGGCAATCCAGCCAACTACCCCGCCAGTAACACCCGGCCTTTCTTATGTCTGCGTCACGGTCTTTGTTTCTTTACTACTACACCCTAATGAAAAGGTGGGTAGGATTCGAACCTACATCTCACAGAACTCCCAACAAAGACCTATAGCAAAGGACCTTAACCCCCTCTGCTATCGACAAACTCACCACTATAGGGTTGCTAATGCCTATAGGACGAGGTGGAAACACGATACGGCTTTGCTATCACCGCACAATGGGGAGATTAATGACAGCGAGTAAGAAGGGCTCGAACCTCATAGCACATGGATGTCAACCCATGGCACCTTACCACCTTCGGACACTTACTCACTCCCTCTCCCTTATCAAATTCCGGCTGGCGTTCTAGCCGTCCTCCCTTTACAAGGGGAGGTAACCCCAACTTTCTTGGCGCACCTGCGCTTCTCTCTTTCAGGAGGAGCACCGTCCTCCGGGGATTCGAACCCATAGCTCATCACTGTGTCTTCGATCAGCCCGAGGACACGAGCTATCCAGAAAGTCAGGGCGTACAACTCAGCATACAGCATAGCGTACACCTCCTAACATTTGCTTATTGAAGGGAGCTGTCTTGCTGACCAACTCCCTCGGATAAGCAAATCACCGAGCGTTTCGCAGTACCCTGATACGTTGTACCCAGAGCAACACGAACGCAAGGAATGCCAAGCAAAGAGACACGAATGTCCCAGGCTCAGGCATCAGATTGCCTAGCCAGTTGTCGCTACCATTGGCAAGTAGCCATGACATGGTGAGCAACGCTACGGTCTGCAGCACCTGGAAGATAAGCAACACAGACTTAGTCAGCGGAGTCAACAACTCGTAGTCGTTGGTCTTCGCTTCCTGCTGTTGTTGCTTCTGCTTCTGGTTGTTGTTCGGACCCATGAGGTTCCTCCTCGGTAGCCAATTGGGTGAACACATTAGGGCGCTCCCGGTAGAAAGCAGCCCTGTTCCATTTACCGTCCCGGCTGTAGTCCACAAGGATGTGGATAGTCAGGACAATGCCGGTAAACAGCACAGTAAGGATAGCGGCAAAAGCTATCGTGGACACTGTCAATGCAGGTGCAGCAAGAGCAAGCAGCATAACTGCAAACGCTGTTGCAAACACATATGACAGGAACTTACGGTTGTCCATCGTAAGATAGACACCGGTCATCCAGGTTGTGAACGAGTTCATGCTACTTCGTGGAACTCCTCGTCATCATCCCCGTCATCCAGGCGAGCCCGGGCTTCTTCGAGGAATCGTTTCTCTTTACGCACCCGACGTTCCCAACGAGCATTAAGCTGAGCATCACGCTCCAGCTCAGCGTACTCGTCCTTGACAACACGCAAGTACTTCTTCTTGGAGAGATAGTCCAAGATTTCAGCACGTTGTTGTTCCGTGACTTCTTCGCTGAAAGTCTCAACGATGAAATCATGGAAACGGATATGGTCGTGCAAGTCGCCCTCTTCTTCACCACGCTTAAGCTCGTAGTAATTCTTGAGGGCTTGGTTAACGTCATCAAGGTCGTGCCCAATGATCTTGCTGAACACAGCCTTCAGTGCTTCCAGTACCTTCTTGTTCTCGATACCGGTACGTGGGACGACACAGATACGGAACAGATCCGCCTCGATGTCATCACGGTACTTGTCCTTAAAGTCATGCCCGAACATACGGAAGATCCAGTAGAACGGAGACAAGTAGGACTCATACAATGCTTTGAACATAGTTGAGTTACTCCTTCAGTTGGTGATTCATGGTATGTCGGTTACCATGCTAAAGCATACCCCACACTGGGCAGGGTATGCTTGGACATGATAACTAACTGACGTCAGCCAGTCGTACCTGTCGGGTCTTCCTCGATGACGTTACATCGATAGCCAGCGAAGTCCTTATCCCACACTACCAAAGCCAAGTCAATGGCGTAGGTAGTGTTAGGCTCCATGTGGTTCACACAACGGAGACGTACTTGCCAGCCTGTTTCAGGATTGTGAGCTGCGAAAGCAAACTCACCGGGGAACTTGTCCCGATAGGACTTGAGTTCCTCGATCTCCTGCACCTGTGCCTTGTTGATGTCGATCAGCTTGACGTTAGCAGCACCGAATGCAGCAACGCCGCTGGCCATCACCACAAGGATCACGGCGTAGATGAGGCCTTTCTTGTTTGAGACCACAGTTAGCAGTCCTCCTTACCGAAGAAGGCATGGTCCCCGATGACAGCCTTGAGGACTAGGCCCTCGTCGCTGTTACCTTGGAGCGCTTGCCTTGACCACTTCACATCCCACATAATATCCTTAACAAGGTAGTGGGTGGCACCGCACGTCATGTCACGGTGATGGTCATCGAAGTACATTTCCTTCGCCAGTGCAGTCACCTGTTCCAAGTCCTCGTTGTATTGAGGTACCCGGTCGGGGTTCATGTTAGCGAAGCTGAATTGCTTGTTATCAAAGATCGTTTCACACATGGTAGTGTTGCCACGATACTCACCTTCGGTACGATTCTTGATGACATCGTACACCCAGCGGATACCAAGCTCGGGTTCACCACCAGCCTCGAAGAAGAGAGCCCGGAT
>CEVI01059651.1_pt1 | contig 14539 bp, 12 predicted proteins | sample 531471 | NCBI WGS metagenome assembly CEVI01 (sample SAMEA2623513, study PRJEB7988) | marine metagenome | isolation source: saline water (ENVO:00002010), including
TGCGGTCTCCAACGCGGCGCTCGTATGAAACCTCAACAGGCCCTAGCCGTGGGGGCGTTAAAGCGTGTCGTCGTTATATCTCACGACGACGACACACCCTGACTCCTTGCAGCCAGCCAGTCGCCGATGAGCGGCCAGATCTCACGCTGGGCGTCCTTGGAAATCACGATGCCGGGGTGATCGTAGTCGCGGGCATAGCCGTGGGCCACGCCGGCTTCGATGAACGTGCTATCCCGGCTGGCGGTTGCTGAGGCGAACGCGCGGCAGCCGGCCGTCGGGTCTACTCTGTCGGCGCTGCCGCTGACGGCCAGCAGCGGGCAGGCGAGCCGGGCCAGATCATCGCGGATGAGTCCGCTGCGACGGCCCTGGGCCACCCAGTCGCAGGCATCACGCGCGGCAGCGGCCGGCTCGTCGACCGGACCCAGGCCCACGCTACGCGCCGGCAGGTGGCCCCGAAGACGCACCAGGCCGCGAGTCAGGATATGACCGGGCCAGTCGAGCATGCGCTTGGCGTGCTGATACTGGCTGGCCAGCAGTACCAGCCCGCCCAGGCGATCAGGCGCGACATGACGGGCCAGCGCCCGTGCCGCGGTCACGCCCCCAAACGAATGACCGATCCAGAACGCCGGCTGATCGTGGCGTGCGGCCACCCAGTCGTCCATGGCCGGCACGTCATAGGTCATGTGCTCGACCAGGCCCAGCCGCGCGCGGCCACAGTCGGGCCCGTCGGAGAGGCCGCGCCGCTGGAGGATATAGACCTGATGGCCGCGCTCGGCCAGATAGGCCGCCAGCCCGATATCGCGATCGGACAGCCAGAAGCGCCGGTCCGTGAACATGCCGTGCATCAGCACCACCGGTGCGCGCTTGGCGGTCAAGCCACCAACGCGGGTGATCCGACATGCGCCGCCGTCCGGTGCGCCGAGCACATGATCGACGCGCTCAACCACGAACCACGTGCCAGCCGATGGCCACCACGCAGCCCGCGACCACCAGCGTGAGCACGCGGCGCAGCTGCAAGAACCCGCTCTGCTGCCAGCCCTGGCGGGCGCCGCGTTCATCAGCGCCCCAGGCCAACACGAGAGCGGCCAGCAGCAGGCCGAACGTATAGCCCTGGCCGAACATGGGACCGAGCAAGAGCGCCGGCCAGGCGATGAGCGCGGGCACTACGCCCAGGACCATATCCGGCGCCGGGGCTCGCCCGCGGGCCAGCATCAACCCCCACTGCACGCCGCCGATGAACGACACGATCGTGGCCAGATAGACCAGTGCGATATGTAGTACCCGCGCCGGTTCCAGCCAGTCGCCCCAGTAGGCTTCGTAGACGCCGGCGATGAACGGCACCAGCGCGAGCAGACCCAGGCCGACGGCGAGCAGCAGACTGGGCGGCCCGCTCGGACTCGGGCGATTGGCAGACGGTGCAGCCGCGTTGTGCGCGGTGGGGCTCTGGCTCATGAGGCAGGCTCGGACGGGGCGAAATGATCGGTCAGGGCGCGCACCAGAGGTTTCATGAAATAGCTGGATTCGGGCATGAGATCCACGGTGACGTCGTGCGCGGCGAGGGTATCGGCTACCAACGGGCCCACAGCCGCAACACAGCGCTCGGCCAGCGCGCGGGTCAAGGCCTCGCCGCGCTCGGTCTTGCGGGCGACCTTGAACAAGCGCTTAACCTGCGGCGAGCTGGTGAAGGCCACCGCGTCGATGACGCCGGCCACGATCTGATCGATGAACCCGGCCACCGCGTCATCTTCGGCGTCGTCGGCATAGATATACGGAGCCACCGGCTGCACCGTCGCCCCCGCGGCCTCCAGCGCGTCACGCAGCGGTTGGTTGGGCTCGGTGCCATAGAGCTGGACGCCGACGCGACGACCGGTGAGATCCTCGCCGGCCAGGGCGGCGATCACTCCGGCGCTGGTGGGCTCCGTGGCGGCCACGTCTCGCGATATCCCGAGGCTTTTCAGTTCGCGCACCGGTTTGGGCCCGCGGGTGATCTGGCGCGCGCGGGCCTGCGCGGCCCAGAAGCGCTCGGCGGTCGCGGCATCGATCGCCTGCACGAAGGCGTCGATACGACGCACGCCTTCGCCGGTCAGCCAGATCATGTCGGTAAGGCCCGGGGCGAGTACGCCGTCGACCCAGGCCCGAATCGGGGCCGGGTCCGGGGCGTCGCGGATATCGACCAGCGGGCAACGCACGATCCGTGCGCCGCGCTTATCCAGCATGTCGGCAAATAGATCGAGCTGGCGTGACTCGGGAACGCCGATACAGCGGCCGGCCAGGGCATCGGACAGGCTCATGGGTAATAAAAGACAGGACAACGACCAACGCTCAGTCTACCGGTCTGGCGCCGCCGTCGCGGCGCGGCTTTTGCATTCATTGCGTGAATGTCGGTAATCAATTGCATTTTCTATTCGTATTCTCTGGCAGGCCCTAGAATAGCCCGCAAGCCGACTCAGGAATGCTATCTTTTCAAACAGCTTTCCAAAAGTCAGATCGTTTCGCGCTTGGCATAAATCGAGGAGATGTACATGTCCCACTACAGCGACAACGTCAGTCAGATCAGCAAGCTCTGTGAACAGCAGGGCAGCGCCTGGGCCGCGATCAACCCGGAACACGCCGCGCGTCTGCGGGCCCAGAACCAGTTCCATACGGGCTTGGACATCGCTCGCTACACGGCCAAGATCATGCGTGAAGACATGGCCGCCTACGACAAGGATCCGGCCCACTACACGCAGTCGTTGGGTTGCTGGCACGGCTTCATCGGCCAGCAGAAAGCGATCTCCATCAAGAAGCACTTCGGCTCGCTGAAAGGCCGGTATCTCTATCTGTCGGGCTGGATGGTCGCGGCCCTGCGCTCGGAGTTCGGCCCGCTGCCGGACCAGTCCATGCACGAGAAAACCGCCGTGCCGATGCTCATCGAGGAGCTCTATACCTTCCTCAAGCAGGCGGATGCGTGGGAGCTCAACCACTACTTCCGGGATCTGGAAGAGGCCCGGGACAATGGCGATGAAGTGTCGGCCAAGAAGGCACAAGAAAAGATCGACAACTTCCAGACCCACGTGATCCCGATCATCGCGGATATTGACGCCGGTTTCGGCAACGAAGAGGCCACCTATCTGCTGGCCAAGAAGATGATCGAAGCGGGCGCCTGCGCCATCCAGATCGAAAACCAGGTCTCGGACGTCAAGCAGTGCGGCCATCAGGACGGCAAGGTCACCGTGCCGCATGCGAGCTTCCTGGCCAAGATCAACGCCGTGCGTTATGCCTTCCTGGAAATGGGCGTAGAAGACGGCATCATCGTGGCCCGCACCGATTCCCTGGGCGCCGGTCTCACGCAGGAGATCGCGGTCTCGCAGGAGCCGGGCGACCTGGGCGACCAGTACAACAGCTATCTCGACGGCGAGACCATCACCGACCCGTCCGAGATCAACGCCTCGGATGTGGTCATCAAGCAGGATGGCAAGCTGGTCAAGGTCAAGCGTCTGTCCTCGGGGCTGTACGAGTTCAAGAAGGGCACCGGCGAAGACCGCGTGGTGCTGGACTGCATTACCAGCCTGAAAAACGGCGCCGACCTACTGTGGATCGAGACCTCTACGCCCAACGTGGCGCACATCGGCGGCATGGTCAGCCGGATCCGCGAAGAAGTGCCGGACGCGAAGCTGGTCTACAACAACAGCCCGTCGTTCAACTGGACGCTCAACTTCCGTCAGCAGGTCTATGATGCCTGGTCGGAAGAAGGCAAGGACGTGTCGAACTACGAGCGGGCCAAGCTTATGAGCCCGGACTACGACAGCACCGAGCTGGCGGCCGTGGCCGACGAGTGGACCAAGAACTTCCAGCGCGATGCAGCGCGCGAGTGTGGCGTGTTCCACCACCTGATCACGCTGCCGACGTATCACACCGCCGCACTGTCCACCGACGAGCTGGCGCGCAACTACTTCGGCGAAGATGGCATGCTGGCCTATGTTCGTGACGTGCAGCGCACCGAAATCCGCGACGGCATCGCCACGGTCAAGCATCAGGACATGGCCGGTTCCAACATCGGCGACGACCACAAGGAATTCTTCTCGCGTGAGAACGCGCTGAAGGCCGGTGGCAAGCACAACACCATGAACCAGTTCGGCTAGTCTGGAACATGGTATTGGGCCGCGGTGCCTTCGACCGCCGCGGCAATTTTCGGGGCCCCTCGGGGCCCCGTTCTTTTGTCTGCTCGTCGGGTTTTTCCGCGTAAAATCCGGTGTTTCGATCAAGCCGGTACAACGCCTCATGAGCGATCACGTCGACCCCGACGACGGCGCGCGTTTGAAGCAGCTGCGTGAGAGTACGGGGCTATCCATTCGTGAACTGGCCCGGCGCAGCGGCGTCAGCCATGTGGCGATATCGCTCATTGAACGCGGACGCAGCAGCCCCTCGGTCAGCTCTCTGAAAAGCATCCTCGACGCGCTGGATACCACGCTATCGGCGTTTTTCTCTGACCCGTTGCCTCAGCGGATACCCGTGGTCTATCGCGCCGACGAGCTGGTGGAGTTGGCCGACGGAACCTCGCTGTCCTATCGCCAGGTCGGACGTAACCTGTCAGGCGCGGCCATGATGATTCTGCACGAGCGCTATGCGCCCGGCGCGGATACCGGAGAGTCGCCGTATCGTCACGTGGCCGAGGAAGGCGGCGTCGTCGTCGCCGGTCGCCTGGAGCTGATTGTGGACGGGGAGGTCTCTATTCTCGATACGGGCGATGCCTACTACTTCGACAGCCGTAGGCCGCACCGTATGCGTAACCCGTTCGATGAGACGTGCGTGGTAGTGAGCGCTGTCAGCCCGCCGACGTTCTGAGCCGATGCGGCCACTCTGGGCCGTTGGCGTGCGACCGGTCGAATCAGCCTTTAGTCGTAGAGCCCGTCGATTTGATTGACGATCTGATTGGGTGGTAAATAATCTTTCCACTCGTTCTTTTGGTTGTCGAATCGTCATGCGAGAAATTTCGCCGGAACTGGCTCAACGCGTTCGTTATCTCAAAACGGCAGCAAAAGCCGACGCCGAGGCTGATCAAGCGTTGGCCGACACGGTCGCCGATATCATCGCCGGCGTTCGCAGCGAGGGCGACGCCGCCGTTGCGCGCTACACCCGGCAGTTCGATGGCCTTGATCTGTCGGCGTTCGAGGTGTCGATGGCGGATCGCATCGCCGCCGTCGACGGTCTGGATGCCACGACCCGCGCCGATACCACGTTCGCGATCGAACAGGTGCGCGGTTTTGCCCGGGCCCAGCGGGATACGCTGGCCCCGCTGGATATCGAAACACTGCCGGGCGTACATCTCGGACACCGGATCCGCCCAATCGCCTCGGTGGGCTGTTATGTGCCGGGCGGGCGCTATCCGCTGCTGTCTGCGCCCATCATGTCGCTGGTGCCTGCCGTCGTGGCCGGCTGTCGCGAGATCGTCGCCTGCCTGCCGCCGACCGCACCCGAGACGATGGTCGGCATCTGTCACCTGGCCGGTGCCACGCGCATCTTTCGTATCGGCGGGGCCCAGGCGATCGCGGCCATGGCCTACGGCACGAACAGCGTGCCCCAGGTCGACAAGATCATGGGCCCGGGCAATGCGTTCGTGAACGAAGCCAAGCGACAGGTCTTCGGCGTGTTGTTCATCGGCGTAGCGTGGGCCGCACAGCTCGTTCACCCGGGCGGTGCGTTCACCAACGTGGACTCGGCGGTACGAGGGGCTGTTGCCGTTTCGCACGAGTCCGCGCCAAGTGCTGTTTTGCGGCAAGACGAGGCGTAGCTCTCGCCGCGCAGTGATTCTGCGCAAGAGGGCTAGAACGCTGGATTGCCGCAAAACAGCGCTTGTCCCTTCGGGTTGGGCCCAAAATTGCGCCATGCGGCGTTGCTCACCTTGATCGTGGGACGCCACGACCGGCGGTTCGCGCCTTGCCTGGCGCAATTTTGGGCACCAACGCGGCGCTCGTGCGAAACGGCAACAGCCCCTAGCTATTGCCCGCACGATCGGCGGCAATCTGTTTGCTGCGGTGCTGCTCGCTGGGCTGGTGATTGGCCAGTTTGCCTGCGGGCTCACGATCCAGGCCGGGGCGTCGCGGCTGTTGTTCACCATGAGCCGCGACGGGGCGCTGCCGGCTTCGCTGGCCCGGCTGTCGAGCCGCGGCGTGCCCTGGCTGCCGATCGTCTTGATTGCGTTGACCGGTTTCATCGGGCTGTTCGTGGATGTCGTGACGTCGGCCTCGTTCATCAACTTCGGTGCGTTTTCGGCGTTCACGCTGGTCAATATCGCCGTGATCGTCCACGGGCATCGTCACCGGCTCGGCCGCGGGCTGTGGGGCATCATCGCGTGGATGGTCTTGCCGGGCGCGGCCGCGCTCGTTGACTTCTATCTGCTGTGTAAACTCGACGTCGACGCCGTCGTCGTGGGCAGTATCTGGCTCGGTCTCGGCGTGGCGTGGCTGGCCTGGATCACGCGCGGATTCACACAGGCACCGCCCAAGCTTTCGTTCGAGACAACCGCATGACGCACAGCCACGAAAACCGCCGACGCGTCGCGCTGATTCAGAGCCGGCCCCGTCTGGGCGATATCGCAGCCAACACGACGGCGATCGAGCATAGCCTGGCGGCCCACCCTGACGCCGATATCATGGTCTGGCCCGAGCTGTTTCTGGGGGGCTATACAACGACTGAGGCGGCCACGACGGCGCGCGCGATCGAGAGCCCCGACATACGGCGCCTGGCCGGTCTGGCACGTCGCTACGACACGGCGATGGTGGTTGGCTTTGCTGAACAGCGTGAGACGACGATCGCGAATAGCGCACTGGCCATCGACCGTGACGGCACGCTGGCCGGCTGTTATCGCAAGACCCAGCTGTTTGGCGCGGAATCGGGCGTCTATTCGCCCGGTGACGCGCTGACCGTGGTCTCGCTGTCCGGCGTGACGTGCGGCCTGATGATCTGCTTCGATATCGAGTTTCCTGAAGTTGCCCGCGCGCTGGCCACCAACGGCGCTGATCTGTTGATCAGCATTTCGGCCAACATGCCGCCTTTTGCCGCCGATCACCGGCTTTGCGTTCAGGCCCGAGCACTCGAAAATCGGCGCCCGCACGTCTATGTGAACCAGATCGGCCAGGGCGAGACGTTCTGGTTCACCGGGCAGAGCGCGGTCGCCGATACCACCGGCCAGATCGTGGCCGAGCATGTTCCGGATACCGAGGCCGGTCTTGTCGTCGACGTCGACTTGTCGGTCGAGACCGAAATCCGACCGGATTATCTGGCCCAGCGCCGCGTGCCGCTACCGGTCGAGCGTTGAAAAGGTTGCGCTGACCGGCGCTAGCGCGCGACGAGCACGCGCCGTTCCAGCGGAACGAGCCGTCCCATGGCGGTCATGCCGATGACCGGGCCGATGGCCAGGGACAAGAACGCGGTCCCCCAGCCCACGTGGGCTGCCAGCCAGGGGATCAGCCACAGCGACGGCGCGGTCAACGCAAAGCCCAGGGCCAGCTGCAGCGTCAGAGCACTTCCGATCGTCGCCTGGTCGCCCAGTTCGGTGACCAGCGTCGAGAACTGGGCCGAATCGGCGACCACCGACACGCCCCACACAGCGCCAATGACCAGCAGTACCGGCCAGCCCAGCGGCGCCAGCCAGCCGACGCTGGCCGCACAGACGCCGGACACGCTCATGCAAACGATCGTGGTGCGTGACCGGCCCCAGCGGTCGGCCACCCGGCCCGCGACCAGACAGCCCAGCGCGCCCATGCCGATACAAGCAAAGCTGGCCAGCGCGCTCCAGGCCTGAGGCTCGGCGATGCCCGCCTGTGCCAATGCCTGGGAAAAGAACACGCCAAACCAGGCCCACATGGCATACAGCTCCCACATATGCCCCCAGTAGCCGATACAAGCCAGTCGCACGCCGCGGTTGGATAAGGCAATGAAGGCTTTGCGCGGGTCGAATGGGGCACTCGGGAACGCCAGCGGCCCGTCGCGGCCCAGCCCGAGAACGATCAGCCCGCCGGCGATAGACAGCGCCGAGCTGGTCGCGATCACCGGCGCCCAGGCCAGTCCGCCCAGGCCGTTGATCAGATGCGGCAGTGCCGAGCCTAAGGCCAAGGCGCCGACCATCACGCCAAGCGCGAGACCGCGGTCACGATCGAACCAGGCCGCCATGGCTTTCATCGCGGGCGGATAGACCAGGGCCAGACACACGCCCGTGGCCAGACGCACGGCGATCGCCGCGCCGGGCGTGTGTACCCCTAACAAGCCAAGATTAGCCAGGCCGGCGGCTATACTGCCCAGCGCCATCAGGCGTCGCGGGTTCACGCGGTCGGCCAGGTTCAGCGTGGCCGAGATCAGCGCGCCGGCCACAAAGCCAAGCTGTACCGCAATCGTCAGCCAGGCGCCCCAGCCGGGGGCCAGATGCCAGGCGTTTTGCAGCTCAGGCAGGACCGCGGTGGCCGACAGCCAGGGCGCCATGCCGAGCAACATGCCGGTCGCCAGTACGCCCAGGGCGAGCCAGCGCCCGGCCGGCGGCGAGGCTCTAGACCGTTGCCTCATGGGTGCGCGCTGCCTAACGAGCCGAGAAAATCACGCATGACTGCAGTTTGGCCGAACGCGCGTTCGTTGGCGCTTCAACCTTAGAATAAGAGGCGCTGTCGCGTCGGCTCGGGCTCGGGACACGGCTGCCGGCCGATCCACGCCATCACGACGTCGCGGATATAGCGCTGCTCGTCGGCGCTCAGTGCCTGCTCGGCAGCGATGCCGTGCCACCGGGCCAGACAGGCGCGACAGCAGGTCGCGGTCGCGTGCTGGGCGACGAATACCGGATGCCCACGCATGGGCGTCTGGCGCCCGTCGTTGGCCGGGCAGGCTGGGGCCAACCGATCCTGGATAAAATCGGCGGCGTGACGTGCGATGCCCGCTGTGCCGTGGCGTTCAATGACACGCCGCTCGCGCGGTCCCAAGCGAAAGCGCGAGCGAAAAGACGAGCGTGCCAAGGCGTGCCACAGCGATGCCGGAACACCGCCGATCACGGCGAGCGCGCGCGAATCCGCGCGATGATGGCTGTATGCGCCGGGGTAGCAAGGCCTAGACGCGCTGCCTGGTCGACCAGCCAGCCGTTGATAGCTGAAATTTCCGTGGCCGCGCCGGCCCGCAGGTCAGCCCGCATCGACGACATATTGGCCGCTGTGGCGCCCGCAATCTCGTACACGCGTTCCAGCGTGTTGCCGGGCCAGTCGGCATCGAGCGCCGATAGAATCGCATCGGTTTCGGCGGCCAGGTGACGGGCCTCAGCCGCAATATCGGCGCGCTCGAGCAACGCGCCGTTATCGACGTCATAAAGCGCGGTCAGCGGGTTAAGCACGGCATTGACCGCGAGCTTGGCCCGCTGTGCGGGGCCGATATCGGTCTGCCAGTCCGCTTGGGGCCACCGTGACTGCAAGGCGGGCCACCAGGCCGGCGCGGGCGTACCGCCGAAAACAGTCTCGTTTTCGGCAACCACCGTAAGCGCGCCATCGGCAGCAGATTTAACGGCACTGGCGGTGACAACTTCAATCGGCCGGCAGCCGGCTGGCAACAGGCCGTCAAGACTGCCGATCCCGTTTTGTAGGCGTAGCACCGTGGCCTCGGGCGACAGCGTCAGGGATGCAATCGCCTTGGCGGTGAACGGTGTCTTGGTGGCCACCAACAGACGCGAGATCGTGGGCAAGGCTCGAGGCGGCCGCACCGGCAGTTCCAGCGTCGAGAGCGCGCGGCCGTCGGCGTCGCGATATGCAAGGCGCAAAACGGTGGCCGACGTGTCGCGAACCACCACCACGGGCCATCCGGCCGCGTGCAGGTAGCGCGCCGCCAGACCGCCCATCCGGCCGCAGCCAACGATATGCCAGGGCGCCTCGGTGTCGGCGGTCGCAGTCATGCATCCGGCAATTGCGGCATTTATTATTTGTATAATACCGCGTTCACAGGGCAAGAAAACGCGATTTTTGTCCTGCTGGGGATTATCGATTTTTATTAAAAACGCGGTGAATTTGCATGTCTGCAAACAACACGCGGCGATTCGATTTGCCGCTGTTCATCATTGGGGGGCTCGTGGCGGCCACGGGCATCGTGCTGGCCGGCGCCGGGGGCTATCTCGCCGGGCTGGGCGGTACCTGGTATTACATGGTGGCCGGCATCGGCATGTTGATTGCCGGGCCGCTGGTGATGGCCGGCGTGCGCGCCGGGATCTGGGTCTATGCGCTCGTATTCGTCGGCACGCTGGCCTGGACCATCTGGGAATCCGGGCTTGATTACTGGCGCTGGGTCCCCCGGCTCGACCTGGTGCTGGTACTGGCGATTCTCGTGGCGCTGGTCAGCACGCGCGTGGCCAGTCCCTTCTCTCGCGGGTCGAAATGGGCCACGACCGGTGTATTGGTCGTAGCACTCGCCGTGGCCGGCGGGCTGGCGTTTTTGCCTTATGGCTTTACCCATCCCGGTACCGTCCCGGCGGCCGGATCGGCCCAGTTGGCCACCAACGTCGGCAATGCGCAGGCTGCGGATAATCCGGCCGACAGTGACTGGACCGCCTACGGCCGCGACCAGGCCGCTACGCGCTTCTCGCCGGTCAAGCAGATTACCCCGGACAACGTCGGCAAGCTCGACAAGGTCTGGCAGTACCAGACGGGCGACCGGCTCGATCATCGCTTTGGCGCGGAAACTACGCCGCTCAAAGTGGGTGATTCGATGTATCTGTGCACGTCGCTTGGCAAGCTCGTTTCGCTGGACGCGGCCACCGGCCGACAGAACTGGGTTTACGACGCGAAAGTCGCCGAGAAGAATATTCCCTACACCGCAGCCTGTCGCGGCGTGACCTATTACGACGTGCCCGAGGCCACCACGGCCGATCTGCCCACCGGCCCCGACGGGCAACCCGCCTGTGCACAGCGTATCGTCTACGGCACGTTGGATGCCCGCCTGATCGAGGTCGATGCCCGCACTGGTAAGCTCTGCCAGGACTTCGGCAAGGGCGGTCAGCTGTCCATCGCCGATCATCTGGGCTACAACCCGGCGGGCTATGTGTCGATCAACTCGGCGCCCGTCATCGTCAACGGCGTACTGATTACCGGGCACCAGACCATCGACGGCCAGCGCCGCTACTCGCCCTCCGGCGTCATCAAGGCCTACGACGCGGTCACCGGCGAGCCGGCCTGGGTCTGGGACGCGGGCAATCCTGACGTCAACACGCCCATGCAAGGCGCCGGCGAATACGTACGCGGCTCGCCCAACATGTGGACCACCGCGGTGGGCGACGACAAGCTCGACATGATCTATCTGCCGATGGCCAATGCCTCGGGCGATTATCTATCGGCCTCGCGTACGCCGGCCATGAACAAATACGGCTCGGGCATGGTGGCGCTGGATGCCTCTACCGGCCAGCCGGTGTGGCATTTTCAGACCGCCCACAACGACGTCTGGGACTATGACCCGGGCAGCCAGCCCACGCTGATCGACTTCCCCAACGGCCAGGGCCAGACCGTACCGGCGCTGGTCATGCCGACCAAGCAGGGCGATATCTATGTCTTCAATCGCCAAACCGGCGAGCTGCTGGGAGGCGGGGCCACCGAAAAGCCGGTGCCTCAAGGCGGTGCAGAGCCCGACGAGCGGTCGCCCACGCAGCCGTTTTCCAACTACGCGACCCTCCAACAGCCGCGCCTGACCGAGCGCGACATGTGGGGTATATCCCCGTTCGACCAGCTGTACTGCCGCATCCAGTACAAGCAGGCGCGCTATGACGGCATGTATACGCCGCCCATGCCTGACCAGCCGTGGATCGAGTACACCGGCTACAACGGCGGCAGCGACTGGGGCAGCGTGGCCATCGACCCCACGCGCGGCGTCATCATCGCCAACTACAACGATGTGCCCAACTATAACCGCCTGGTGCCGCGCGCCCGGGCCAACGAGTTGGGCTGGGTCCCGCGCGAAGAGCAAAAAGAAGACACCGGCGGTGCCGAAGGCGCCGGCGACCCGCAGATCGGCACGCCCTATGCCATCGACGTGAACGCCGGTTGGCGGGTGCCGTATACGCACATGCCCTGCACGCAGCCGCCCTATGGGCATATCCGGGCGATCGACCTGGCCTCGGGCAAGACCCTCTGGGACCGCCCGATGGGTAGCGCTCGAGCGAACGGCCCGTTTGGTCTGCCCACGTACATGCCGATCAACATCGGCACGCCCAACAACGGCGGCCCGGCGGTGACGGCCGGCGGGCTGGTGTTCATCGCTGCGGCCACCGACAACCTGATTCGTGCCATCGATATCGAAACCGGTAAGACGCTGTGGTCCGATGTGCTGCCCGCCGGCGGCCAGGCGACTCCCACCGTGTATTCGGTCGACGGGCGTCAATACGTCACGATCGTGGCCACCGGGCATCACTTCATGCAGACGCCCATGGGCGACTATGTCGTGACCTATGCGCTGTCCGATAACGACGGCGACGCCAGCGCGCCGCAACCCATCAACGCCTCGGCCTCGGGCGATGCGGCGGCGGGCAACCCGGCCGCCGATCAGCCCAGCAACACGCTGACGCCGGCCGACGTGCCCGGCTCGTCGGCCGACGGTCCGGCGCCTGAGGGCCCGGCGCCGCAGCGCGCGGCGTCCGAGCCGGATGACATCGAGGCGCGATCGGCCAACGCCACAGCGAGCTCCGATGCACGCGCCGACGGTGATACGACCGCACCCGCGCGGAATGCTGGGCGCACCGATGCCGCTGCAGGCGAGCCCGCCAGCTCGGATACGTCCGACGCGTCGGGCTCGGGCATCGACAGCGATACCACCTCGGCCGCGCCCGAGGCTCGCGAAACGGCCCCCACGCAAAGCGAGAAAGCTTTGTCTTCCGGCAGTAACACCACGCCGCTGGCACCGGCATACGACCACCAGAAACCCAGCCAGCACTGATCGCCGACACCGGCGTTCTACACGTTCAAGGCGGCCTACGGGCCGCCTTTTTCATGCGCGACGTTCTACCGGCAGCGCCGTGATATCGATCCGCTCCCGCGTAGCGTGCTAGGGCCTGTTGAGGTTTCATGCGAGTCCGCGCCAAGCGCTGTTTTGCGGCAAGACGAGGCGTAGCCCTTGCCGCGCAGTCATTCTGCGCAAGAGGGCTAGAACGCTGGATTGCCGGCGTATTGTTAATTTATGGGCGCTTGGCCCGAAGGGTTGGGCCGCCCGTAGAAAATTGACTAGGGGCGCCCTGCGGCGTTGCGAGTCTTGAACGTGGCACGCCACGATGCGGCGACTCGCGCCTTGCAGGACACACTGCGGACTCTCGACGAAAGCGCTCGGATAAAACCTCAACCGGCCCTAGCGGTCAAGGCGCTGATCACGTGCCATCGCCATCGCCGCCCGCGGGCCGGCCCAGAGCGAGGGCAGCAGCACCAGCGAGACTGGAATCGCCGTTAGCACGATGAACTGCTGGAGCACGCCGATGCCGCCGTCGCCGAGGATCAGCAGGGTAGCGGCCATTAGCGCCATCAGAATGCCCCAGAACGCTCGCAGCCAGACCGGTGGGTCGTCATGCCCGGCGCCGACCACCGAAATGGCATAGCTCATCGAGTCACCCGTGGTGGCCACGAAGATCGCCGTGAGCACCAGCACCGCCAGGGCCGTGACCGTGCCCCCGGGTAGCGACTGGGCCACTGTCAGCGTAGCCACGTCGAATTTAAACGCCGTGAGCGCCTGGCTCAGATCGAACGCGCCGGTCATCTGGCCGTAAATGCCCGAACCGCCCAGCAGCGTGAACCAGGCCGTGGTGATCAGCGGGGCCAGCACCGCAATCGAGACGATCATCTGGCGCACCGTGCGCCCGCGTGAGATACGCGCCACGAAAATCGCCATCAACGGTCCGTAGCCGATGAACCAGGCAAAGAAGAAGATCGTCCACCACTTCAGCCAGCCGGGCGAGGCCGTCAGCGTGCTCTGGGTCGCCATGGTGAAGAAATTGCTGAGATACGCGCCGAACGACTCGCTCCAGGCCTGAATGAAAAACCGTGTAGGCCCGAATACAAACACGACCGCCGCGATGACCAGCGCCAGCACCACGTTGAAACGGCTCAGCCACTGAATGCCGCGGGTAATACCCGTCACGGCCGAGGTCACATAGACCAGGCCCAGCGCGGCCACGATCATCAACTGCGTGGCCAGGCCTTCGGGCGTGCCGACCAATACGTGCAGCCCGTAGCCCACCTGGGTAGCCAAAAAACCGATCGGGCCCACCGTGCCGGCCACGACGGCAATCACGCACACGCTATCGACCAGGCTGCCCAGCGGGCCGGCCAGCCAGCGGTTCGGCACCGTGTCCAGCAGCAGGGCCCGCGGGCGCAGCGGCTGGCCCAGGTCATAATGCGCCCGGGCCAGCACTAGCGCGGTCAATGCGCCGAGAATAGCCCAGGCCAGAAAGCCCCAGTGCATGAACGACTGGGCCAGGGCATGCGGCACGGCGGCCGGGGTGCCCGGAGCGGTATCGAAAGCTGGCGGCGTATTCAGATAGTGATAGACCGGCTCGCCAGCGGCAAAAAAG
>CEVI01036080.1_pt1 | contig 14506 bp, 7 predicted proteins | sample 531471 | NCBI WGS metagenome assembly CEVI01 (sample SAMEA2623513, study PRJEB7988) | marine metagenome | isolation source: saline water (ENVO:00002010), including
GCCATAGAGCCAGGTGCATACGCCAAGCTGCCTTACACGTCACGTGTGTTAGCTGAAAACTTGGTGCGCAAATGCGACCCAGCCATGTTAAAGGATTCACTCAAACAGCTTATATACCGCAAGCGCGACTTGGACTTTCCGTGGTTTCCTGCTCGCGTAGTGTGTCATGACATTTTAGGTCAAACAGCACTGGTTGATTTAGCAGGCCTTCGCGACGCCATTGCAGCAAAAGGCGGCGACCCAGCGAAGGTGAACCCAGTAGTGCCAACGCAACTAATTGTGGATCACTCATTAGCTGTAGAGCACGCGGGCTTTGAAAAAGACGCATTTGAGAAAAACCGTGCCATTGAAGACAGACGCAACGACGACCGTTTCCACTTTATCAACTGGACAAAAACCGCGTTTAAAAACGTAGATGTAATCCCGCCGGGTAACGGCATTATGCACCAGATTAACTTGGAGCGTATGTCGCCGGTTATTCAAAACCGTGACGGCGTAGCCTTCCCCGACACGCTAGTAGGAACAGACAGCCACACGCCACACGTTGATGCACTCGGTGTTATTGCCGTTGGCGTGGGCGGCCTTGAAGCGGAAAGCGTGATGCTAGGCCGTGCCTCTTACCTGCGTTTGCCAGACATTGTAGGTGTTGAACTTACCGGCAAGCCACAGCCAGGTATTACGGCTACCGACATTGTATTAGCGCTGACTGAATTCTTGCGTAAAGAGCGTGTGGTATCTGCGTATCTTGAATTCTATGGTGAAGGTGCATCACACTTAACGTTGGGCGACCGTGCCACCATCTCGAACATGACACCAGAATATGGTGCCACTGCAGCCATGTTCTACATTGATCAGCAAACTATTGATTACTTGCGATTAACGGGTCGTGAAGAAAAGCAAATTGCGCTAGTGGAAAAGTACGCTAAGCATACCGGTTTATGGGCTGATGACTTAGAAACTGCCGAATACGAGCGGGTGCTTACATTCGACCTGTCTTCTGTTGGCCGTAATATGGCTGGCCCTTCTAACCCACACGCACGCTTACCCACCAGCGACTTAGAAAGCCGCGGTATCGCAGCGAAGTGGGACGAGGAAGAAGACAAAATGCCTGATGGCGCGGTAATTATTGCGGCTATCACCAGCTGTACTAATACGTCAAACCCGCGCAATGTTATTGCAGCAGGCCTACTTGCACGCAATGCCAACCAGCTCGGTTTAACCCGCAAGCCTTGGGTGAAAAGCTCGCTGGCACCAGGCTCTAAAGCTGTTAAGTTATACCTTGAAGAAGCCAACTTAATGAGCGAGTTGGAAGACTTAGGTTTTGGGGTGGTGGCGTTTGCATGTACCACCTGTAACGGTATGAGTGGCGCGCTAGACCCTAAAATTCAGCAAGAAATTATCGACCGCGATTTATACGCCACGGCGGTATTGTCGGGCAATCGTAACTTCGATGGGCGCATTCACCCCTATGCGAAGCAAGCGTTTTTAGCATCACCCCCCTTGGTCGTTGCATACGCCATTGCCGGTACCATTCGCTTTGATATCGAAAAGGACGTGTTAGGCACCGATAAAGATGGCAACCCAGTAACGCTTAAAGATATCTGGCCAAGCGATGAAGAGATTGACGCTATTGTTACTCAATCTGTCAAGCCTGAGCATTTCAGAAAAGTGTACGAGCCAATGTTTGACCTAAGTGTGGATTACGGTAAAGACATTAACCCGCTCTACGACTGGCGTGAAATGAGCACCTACATTCGCCGCCCGCCTTACTGGGAAGGCGCAATGGATGCCGAGCGCACCATGAAAGGTATGCGTCCGCTGGCCATTTTGGGTGACAACATCACCACCGATCACCTATCGCCTTCTAACGCCATTATGGCAAGCAGCGCTGCTGGGGAATACTTGGCAAAAATGGGGTTACCTGAGGAAGACTTCAACTCCTACGCCACCCACCGAGGCGATCACTTAACGGCGCAGCGCGCTACCCTTGCGAACCCCAAAGTGTTCAACGAAATGGTGCTGGAAAACGGCGAAATTAAGCAAGGTTCACTGGCTCGCGTAGAGCCAGAAGGCAAAGTCGTGCGCATGTGGGAAGCCATTGAAACCTATATGAACCGCAAACAGCCGCTGATCATTGTAGCGGGCGCTGATTACGGTCAAGGTTCATCCCGTGACTGGGCGGCCAAAGGCGTACGCCTTGCCGGTGTTGAAGTGATTGTGGCAGAAGGTTTCGAGCGTATTCACCGCACTAACCTTATTGGTATGGGCGTGTTGCCGCTTGAGTTTAAACCTGGCACAACCCGTAGAACCCTTGAGCTAGACGGTACAGAAACCTACGACGTAAGCGGAGAACCGTCGCCGGGCGCAACACTGACGCTGGTAGTAAACCGTAAAAACGGCGAGCAACTAGAAGTGCCCGTAACCTGTCGTTTAGATACAGGTGAAGAAGTCTCAATTTACAGCGCAGGCGGCGTATTACAACGCTTCGCCAAAGACTTCTTAGAAGCAGAAGCTAGCTGATTCGGCTGGGAAGAACTGAGCCGGTTGCAGGACACGCCGTAAATACATCCATGTAGGCTCCCAATTCGCATCCATGCGAATTGAGGGTCCCACACCCAACTCAGTTTTCCCTAAACAAGCTAACTTCTTTTGGCAGGATTTGTTACTTTTGGGCAGGAGGTTGGTTGCGATTTGAAACCTTCCAGCCGCATGGATGCGGCTGGGGAGCGCACACGGACGTGTTCACCGCGAGTTTCAAATCACAAACTACCTTACTTCTCTCTAGATAAAATGGTTTTTTAATTTAAGAGGGCGTTGAGGCACCGTTGAAACCTTCGGGGCGCATGGACGCGCCCCGAGAGCCTACAGGGATGTATTTACGGCGTGTTTCAACGGCGTCTCAACGCTCTCATACCGAAGAAAGGAAAAAACATGACAAAGTATGCGCCACAACTTCGAGTACCGGCTACCTACATGCGTGGCGGTACTAGCAAGGGTGTGTTTTTTAATTTATCCGACTTACCAGAGGCAGCACAAAAACCGGGGCCAGCCCGTGATGCGCTGCTTCTTCGGGTGATAGGTAGCCCAGACCCGTACGGTAAACAAACCGACGGTATGGGCGGTGCTACCTCTAGCACCAGTAAAACCGTGATTTTAAGTAAAAGCGAGCGTGAAGGATACGATGTAGACTACTTGTTTGGCCAAGTTGCCATCGACAAGCCTTTCGTAGATTGGAGCGGTAACTGCGGCAACTTAACGGCGGCCGTTGGCGCTTTTGCCATTAGTAATGGATTGGTTGATGCCAGCAAAATTCCACAAAACGGTGTTGCTACGGTAAATATTTGGCAGGCCAATATTAACAAAGCGATTATTGCGAAGGTGCCTATTACTGATGGCGACGTGCAGGAGACTGGCGACTTTGAGCTTGATGGTGTGACCTTTCCTGCTGCGGAAGTCGAGGTCTCATTTGTGGACCCTGCCGATGGTGAGGGCGCGATATTCCCAACTGGACGTTTAGTCGACACCTTGGAAGTGCCGGGCGTGGGTAGCTTGCAGGCCACCATGATCAACGCAGGTATCCCTACTATTTTTATCAACGCTGAAGATATCGGTTACACAGGAACCGAACTGCAAGATGATATAAATAGTGATGCCGAAGCACTTGGGAAATTTGAAGCTATTCGTGCACATGGCGCTGTGCAAATGGGTTTGATAAAAGGTATTGGCGAAGCTGCAACGCGCCAACATACCCCCAAAGTGGCTTTTGTAGCACCGCCTAAAGGATACAAAGCGTCTAGCGGCAAAGACATATTGGGCTCAGATATTGATGTACTCGTTCGCGCCCTGTCTATGGGTAAACTGCACCATGCGATGATGGGCACGGCAGCCGTTGCTATAGCTGCAGCAGCCGCTATTCCCGGCACGCTGGTTAATCTAGCGGCAGGTGGGGAGAACAGAGAGTCGGTTACCTTTGGCCATCCCTCTGGTACTTTACGGGTTGGCGCGAAAGCGACTTTTGATAATAACCAATGGCATATTCAACAAGCGGTCATGAGCCGAAGTGCACGAGTTTTAATGGAAGGCTGGGTACGTGTACCTCAAATTTAATGCTATATAAAAGGCAGGAATAACACGTAAGCACGCTGTTTATATAAGGAAAAGTATATTTAGACATAAGTATAAACTGTCGCCATAAGGGGGGCTTTTTTATTGTTAATTGGGTAGGATGCTCTGACAAATACACAGAGTAGTAGTCATGTATAAAGTTCTTGTTGTTGAAGACAGTTTAACCGTACGTAAAATTGTAAATAAGCTGATTGAGGATAATCCTCACTTTACCTGCGACCTATGCGAAAACTTATCTGAAGCACAACAAGCGCTGGAAAAAAGTCATGATTACCTGGTGGCCATTGTGGATTTAAACCTGCCGGATGCGCCGAATGGGGAGAGCGTAGAACTTGCACTTTCCCATAATGTCCCTACGGTGGTACTAACGGGTAATTTTGACGAATTTACACGAGCCCAATTGCTCGACCAAGGCGTATTAGATTACATAACTAAAGAGTCTCGCTACTCCTACCTACAAGTATTAAAGTTAGTTGATAGATTGCGTAAAAATCTATCTACCAAGGTACTTGTAGTCGAAGACTCTAAAACCAGTCGTAATCATATTTGCAGCTTACTGCGCAAATTTCATTTTCAGGTACATGAAGCCTCTGATGGTCTTGAAGCCCTGCAAGAGCTTGAACGTCATAGAGACATAAGAATGGTCATTGCCGATCACCGTATGCCTAACATGGATGGCTACGAGCTGATTAAAGCCATTCGACACGACCGTCGTTGGCAAGACTTGGTATTTATAGGCTTATCAGCCAATGGTGATAGTGTACTCACCTCTAAATTCATTAAAAGTGGCGCAAACGACTTTTTATCTAAGCCGTTTTATCACGAAGAGTTTTATTGCCGCGTGATGCAAAATTTAGAATCACAGGAAATGATTCAAACCATTAGAAATTCAGCGAATTTAGATGCCCTTACTCAAGTGTATAATCGTCGTTACTTATACGAACATGGGGACGCCTTGTTCGATGATAATGCACAAGGGAAAAAAGTCATTGTTGCAATGATAGACATCGACAACTTTAAATTCGTGAACGACAGCTTCGGTCACAAAGCAGGTGATGTTCTACTGCAAGAGTTCGCCACATTATTGAAATATCACTTTCCTGACGACCTTGTGGTCAGGTATGGCGGCGAAGAGTTTACCGTCGTCTCCGTGCGGCCACCTAAAGTGTACCTGTCTTCTCTTTCTGCTTTTATAGACGCGGTGCGATCAACTATCTTCACCAACCACAAATTCAACATTACCTGCAGTGTTGGCGTATGCGCCGAAGGGCACCCATGTTTAGAGTCGCAATTAGAAGTGGCAGACACGCGTTTGTACGATGCGAAGCGTGGAGGTAAAAACCAGATTATCCTTAGAGATGCCGCACCTAGTACAGCTCAATTCGCTTAACCCAACTACAAAAACCAATCTCTAAGAGGTAAGGTGGCTGCGCCAACGGCTACCGGGCATTCAGTTACGCCTGCACACACAATTTCCGGCATGGGGCGCTTCGCACCTCGTCTAAATTGCGCATAAACATCTATTCTAGGAATAACTTTTTCAGCCAGTTTAGTGGGGATATGCCCACCAATGATAATAGCTTGGCTGTCCAATAATGCTGAACTTGCAGTGGCGACCAAATCAAATGAGTCCTGAACTTTGTAAATCCATTCATCAACGCCGGGCCAATCTGGATCGAAGACGTCGTTCAAACGGTACATCGACGGGACTTCAACGCCATGCTTTAACAATATACGCTCTAATAGATGAAGATTAGGGTGACTATAGAGTTTGGCGGGCAACATATCGCCGAGTTCTCCAGCGTTGCCATGAGTTCCGCGGATCATATCGCCATTGTTAATAAGGCCACCACCAAAGGCACTCGATACAAAGAAGTACACAAAGTTTTTGTACTTTCTGCCCACTCCGGCTATTCCCTCACCGGCTGCTGCACCTGTGCCGTCGTTGACTACCCAAGAGGGTAAATTAAACGCCTCGGCAACGGTTTCTGCAATATTAATATCCGCCCATTCTTCAATGGCGTGGTGCGTATTCATTCTACCATCTGTAGAACTGAAAAAGCCTGATATGCCCACGCCAATACCCAGTACACGAGTGCTATCAATAGCAAATTCAGCGGACATCGCCTCCACTTCTGAAACCGCTTTTGATAGTACAGACGCAATGCCCATGTCATCTAATTCCACATGCTTTGTCGCCACGACTTCGCCTTTGAAATTCATTAATGCTATTGATATCGCGTCTAACAACACCGATAACCCATAGCAATAAGCAAAATCAGGGTTCGGCTCCAAACCCGATGAGGGCTTGCCTGAATCGCTTACACTATGAACAAGGCCGTCTTCTACTAGGCTATTTACCAATCGAGAAACGGTTTGCTGAGGAATTTTGGTACGACTTGAAATTTCCCGTTGGGTAATGCCATGTGTCCAAAATATCTCTTTCACAATGGCTTTGGGGTTATCTTGTAGCAACTTATCCCCCTTCCCTAGGGTAAAGGCACTACGCAACAACTGATTATTTCTCGCCGATGTAAGCATAGGTTTAACTTTCAACATGTTCGAATTAAGCTAGCGCTATTATACGTAAGTGATGGGCAGATCCCACCAACATAGCGCACTTAAGCAATACAAATCACTCTAAAATCATTCACGTTAGTGCGTGTAGGGCCAATTTTGATATGACTACCCAACGCATCAAAAAAGCCAAAACTATTGTGTTCTGCTAATAGTGCGTTTATATCTAGCCCATTTTGCGTGGCTCGAGTAAGGGTATGCTCGTCTATGAAACCGCCGGCGACGTCTTTACTTCCATCTACACCATCAGTATCGGCAGCCAAGGCACAGATACCAGCTTCACCTTTAAGCGCGTTTGCTAGCGCCATAAGGTACTCTTGGTTTGGCCCGCCTTCACCTTGGGAATCGCCCAACGTCACGGTGAGTTCACCACCTGAGAGTAATAAAATAGGCTTACCCGCTTTTTTATGTTCAAGGGCGATCTCTGCATGGCGCTTTGCCACCTCCTGCGCCTCGCCCTTTTCAGTGTAACTAATAATATGGGTGTCCCACCCACTCGCATTGGCTTTTTTCACCGCAGCGTCAATCGCACTTTGTGCGTTAGCCACTAGTGTATAATCGCCAGTAACCTTAGGGAGTTCAGGAGCGCGAGCTAAATACCCTCGAATGCCCGATGAAGTATCGAACTCGTATTTGTCTAAAATGGCAAGAGCATCTTGTGGCGTTGATGTATCTTGTACGGTAAGACCGGAAGCGATAAATGCCGGGTCATCACCGACGACATCTGAAATAACCAAGCTGGTGTTATGGCCTTTAGATGCGGCAGCTAACCTCCCCCCTTTTATTACAGACACATGCTTTCGCACCGTATTCATTTCTTCAATACTAGCGCCACTTCGCAGTAAAAATTTGTGCAGTGCCAATTTATCGTCAAGGGAAATAGCGCTTGGCGGCGCGCAAGCCAGCGAAGAGCCACCACCAGAGATAAGAAATATCACTTTATCGGTAGGGGAAACACGAGAGGCCATGGCAAGGAGTGCTTTAGCACCTTCAACACTGTTTTCATCGGGTACAGGGTGTGCAGCAAGGCGCACTTCAATATTCCCTGTAGACGCTGTGTTTTCATAGCCATAGCGAGTGATAACTAAGCCGAAGGCGTTGTTACCGAAATAGTTGTATGCCTCTACCGCCATATCGGCTGCCGCTTTACCTGCGCCTAAAATACACACGCGATCATCTTTTGAAAAGGTCGAAAAATATTGAGGCAAGCAGTACTTCGGTTTGCTCACCCTAACCGCTTCTTCATACAGTGATAAGAGAAATGCTTTATTCATGAAAAAAACCTTTTATACAAGCCCTTTGAAAGGGCCTTATGAAAACAGCGATGGCATTAATAGGCATACAGCCAGCATGAGAATAAAAAAGCCGCCTAAGATAATAATGTCTTTCATGGTAAGGATTGAATGGAATTTCAGTTGTTTAACCTCTCCTGAATGCATTGATGCAGGCCAAATTAAACGCGCAAACATGGCCACCGCACATGTGGTAACAAACCCAATAACATTCCACCAGAACCAAAAAATGTCAGGTACAAATAACCAGATTAAAATATTGGTACCGACGCCGGCAATAAGCCCTAAATTCACATGCTTCCCTCCCAATGCTTTACTCGCAACTGCCAGTAAAAACAATGCGAGGATAGGCCCATAGAAGACCGATCCCACTTTATTGATAGCCTCAATAATAGTCGGCGCGATATCACCCGCAAAAAGAGATAACACAAGGGTAATGCAGCCCCAAATAAAACCGGTTATTTTTGCCATTTTTAAATAGCTTTTGTGTTCGAGTTCCTTGTTGGTAATACGGCAGTAATCTTCCACTGTAACCGCCGACAGAGAATTAATTGCCGAACTTAACGAAGACATCGCTGCTGATAAAATAGCCACAATCAAAAGGCCTATTAATCCATGAGGAAGATAATTGAGGATAAACGTTGGCATTAGCCAATCTGGATTGTCAGCGGGGATCTTGTTGAAAAAGTCGGCGTTGGTTAGTGCTAGCGCCCCGACAATTAGCCCCGAAAAACAATACAGTAAGGTGATTGGAAAACGGATAATCCCGTTTGCTACAATCATTTTTCGCAAGTCGTTTTCGTTTCTAGCCGATAACGCGCGCTGTGCCTGAGTTTGGTCACAACCATAATAGGACGCGTACAATATGATGCCGCCAAATAGCATAGGCAAAAAGCCAAAACCATCGCCACTGAAACCAAAAGAAGAAAAATCAATGGCGGTTAAGCGCTCTTTAGGTGCCTGCTCTACTAGTACGTCCATGCCGCCCAAAGCCTGTAAACCGATGACAATACAAGCAATGGTGCCAAGTACAATAATGATCATTTGAATCGCATCAGCATAAACCACCGCCTTCATGCCACCTTGCAGGGAATAAAGTACCGTGATAATGCCTGTCAATACTATTGCTTGCCACGCTTCAATGCCCATAGTGCCTTGTAATATGATAGACACCGCGTAAATCATAATGCCGGTTGCAAATGCGCGACTAAATTGGAAGACTACACTAATAAGAATCCGCGTTAAGCGTCCAAAACGCTGCTCTAAGAAATCATAAATGCTCACCACACCTGATTTGTATAATGAAGGAAGAATGGTGCCGAGCAACAGGATCATGGCAATGGGAATACCTAGCTCATAAGACAACCAAATCATACCGCCACCATCACGAAGACCAACAAAAGCAGGGGCGGATATAAAACTAATTGCAGAGAGTTGAGTAGCCATGACCGATAAAGTCAGGGGTTTCCAGCCTAGTGTTCTACCACCAAGAAAATAGTCATCTTTATCTTCTTGTTGTCTTAGGGCAAACCCCATGTAAAGCAAGATACCGAGGTAACCAATCACTACAATATAATCTAGAATATTCATAAGCTGTTCTTATTATTTAGGTCGCGAAATAAAAAGCTGATAGCCCCTATTGAGACTATCAGCGAGGGGGAGTGTCAACGTCGACTAAAAATCATAACGCAGGCGCAGCGTGACACGGCGCGGTAATATGGGGCGGCCTACAAAGTAAGATTCGCCCGCTGTTTGACTGTTACCTAGACGAGGTGACCCTTCAGTAATACCATCTGAGTCGAATAGATTCCATACAGCAATACTGGCACGTAAGCGTTCGTCTTGCCCAAACTCCCAGGTATAGCCTGTGTCTAAGCGAAATACGTGGAAGTCATCTAATTCAACAGAATTGGCGTCATTGGTAAAATTTTTGCCGTGATAGTTGTGATAGAAAGAAATATCCCAGTCGTCTAGCGTGTAGCGCAAAGAGGAATTAAACATAACCTTTGGCTTTCTTCTCAGTTCATTTCCAATAATGGTAGGATCCGAGTCGTATTCAGTAAACTCGTGGTCAGTGTAGGTAAAGTTGGCATCAAAGATAAGGTCATCAGTGATATTATAGCTACCCACAAGCTCTACACCATAAGCTTCGGTAGATTGGAAAACAGGAACTTCAACAGCAACCCCGTTTTCGTCGTTCACAAAGTCTACCGAACGTCTATCTTCAAGATCGGTTTTGAACAAGGCTACGGTTCCTATGAAGTCATTAAAGAAGAACTTCGCGCCCACTTCAGCCTGCTTGACAATTTCACTTTCATAACTGCCCGGTTCGCCATTAGGCGTAAACGCTACGCCTCGCAACTCAGGAAAGAAGAACCCTCGAGAATAGTTAGCATAAACATTAAAGTTGTCAGCCATTTTATATAAGGCAGCAATGGAGTAGGCTAATTCAGAGTTATCGACGTTTCCGTGAGTAAGTGCACCATTCCCGGTTACGTTCACCTGCAAATCTTCGTAAAGCATAGGGTCGTCGTTAACCACCACGGTTTCGCTGCCTTCACGGGTAATCGTACCTTCAATTTCTTCCCAACGAAGACCTACGTCAATGATCCAGTCGTCGTTCTGCATTTGATCGGCAATGTAAAATGCCGTTCTTCTAGCAGAAATAGTGGCATCTGAAAAACTAATGCCAGGGCCTGTCACACCGTTTTGACTCACTATAATAGCGTTATCATCAGCGTCGGTAATGGTTAAGTCCACTAATCTAGCCTGATTATTAAATTCGCCAAGATAACGAGTGATGACATTGTTATCTTCCGCTTCAGCGCTTGAAAAGAAGGTACCCACAGTAATGCTGTGGGAGAAATCACCTACATCTAGGTATTTGACGACATTCAGCTCTGAAGAGAAATCGGTCGCGGGACGGTCTCTGTCTAGTATTCGGTTAGCAAACAGTAAATCACCCTCAGGTAATACTACGTCTGTTCCTGCATAGGTGAATTCAGCAGTGCCAAGGTCGTCGAGCCCTCTGTTCGCTAAATATTCACTTTGTGTTTCTGGCACATTGATAATGCCGTCACCGTCTAAAAACAAGTTAAACTGGTGGTCGTAACTGGCGTATTTTGCTCGTGCTAAAACGCTGTAGTCATTACCTAAGTCCTTTGAAAACTCCATGGAAATAGAGCCTCCACGAGTGGCTACCCCCTCTTCAATAGGCGTACGATAACGCCCTTCTGCAGTGTCATAAGACAAGCCGGATGCATAAAATGTTTGAGTAGATTCCACTTCCCTACCATCATTGCCGGCTACACGCTCTCGGCTTTGGGAATCAAGAGGCAACGGAAGGAAAAATTGCACCTCATCGTCTATCGCTTGGCCGTAAATAGTAAAGTAGCCGCTGGCATCGTCGAACTCTTTGTGAATGTTGCCCCGTAATTGATAACCTTCCGTAGGTAACCCAGTATCAATGGGACCTTCATCGTAACGATAAAAACCGGACATGGCATAGTACATACCTTTTTCATTCAGTGGGCCGCTGGTGGCAAAATCTATACGCTTGCGGTTGTTATCAGAAAGCTCTAACTGCACCGTACTTTCCGATAGTTCTGTGCCTTTCTTAGATAGGTAGTTGATAACGCCGGCCACCGAACCTTGTCCAAACAAGTTAGATACACCGCCACGCACGAATTCAACTCGCTCAATCCCTAAATCGTTTCGGTAATACACATCGTAAGCCGATGAGTTAAGACCAAACGCACTCAAAGTGGGTGAGCCATCGTACAAAAGTGGGGTGAACTGAAACTGACCTGATGAAGGTAATCCCCTAACTTGAAGGTTTGTCCCCACTTCACCACCACCGCCTTCTACCTTTACACCTGGTACATATCGTAGAACATCAGCTTGGCTACTCATTGATAGCTTAGCCACTTCCTGCGCGCCCATCGACGTAGTGGATTGCGGCGTTTCAGCCACCAATCGCGCTCGGCTTGTGCCAGTAACGACAATCTGTTCATAGTCTTTCTTTGTTTCTGACCCGTCTTGTGTATCAGCTTGTGTGTTGTCCTGAGCCAAAGCGTTTCCGGCTAAGAGCGACGAAATAGTCGTCGCAAGAAGTAGTTTATTCACTGTGTATCTCCAACCGTTTGTCATTTTATTCGGTGTCTTCTCACGGCTTCCCACTATGCCGTACGCAACACCTTCGATTAACCTCCCATTTACGATAAAACACAAATTTGTCACTTTCAACCCAAAATGGGTTTTATTTTTAATTTATTGTGTAATAATTGCAAAATCACAAACTCATATTGGGTAAAGGTAATGACACAGAGCAATGAGCGCGACGCGCAACTAATAGAAGAAGCAAAAGCTACGCTAATAAACAACGACCTTGGCGGTTACACAGTTCCCACTCACGGGCTTTACCCGTTTCAATGGAACTGGGACTCAGCGATTGTGGCACTGGGATGGCTTCCCTTTGACGAACCGAGAGCATGGGAAGAAGCCAGTTCGCTGTTAAGTGCACAATGGAAATCAGGCATGGTGCCTCACGTCGTTTTTCACCAACACTCTGATACTTATTTTCCTGGCCCTGATATTTGGGGAGTAAAAAACACACCAGATAGTACCTCGATTACACAGCCACCGGTGCTAGCCTCAGTCATCAAATTACTGTTTGAAGAATCTAAAGATAGAGCGTTAGCTGAAGCACAGATAAACACTATTGTGCCTCAGCTTATTGAGTCTCATTTGTGGTGGTATAAACAGCGCGACCCTGAAAATACGGGGCTAGTGGTAAGCTACCACCCATGGGAATCAGGCATGGACAATAGCCCTGCATGGGACGCAGCACTAGAAGCCGTGCCCTGCGTAGATTGGGAATATACCCGCCGGGACACCAGTCATATTGACGCGTCTGAACGCCCCCATAAAAAAGAATATGATCGCTTTTTGTACCTTGTAGACTTTTTCCGCAAGATGAATTTTGACGATACCTTAATTTATCAAGACTGCCCCTATCGCGTGAATGATGTCAGTATTATTTCCATACTGCATCGTGGTACGAAAGATTTATTAGCTGTGTGTGAACAAATTGGGGTGAACAACGAGCAAACCGCCTACCTCGAAAAACGGTTAAGCCTTACCGAAGAGGCGATACAAAAGTTATGGTGTGCAGAAACCAACCTTTTTCATAGCTTCGATACGCGCAGCAATAGCTTGTGTAATGCGCGTACTTCAGCGGGCTTACTGCCGTTTTTCGCTGGAATTGTAGGCGAACATCAAACACAGCCGTTAATTTCTGAGTTAGATAAATGGCTTGAGCACAGTGAATATGCCATTTCTTCTACTCACCCTGAAGATCCTAATTACGAGCCTCAACGTTATTGGCGCGGGCCTATATGGCTTCATATTAACTGGATGATAGCCCTTGGCCTACAAGATTACGGCTTTGCTCATCAAGCTAATCGTATTACACAAGGGAGCCGAGCGTGTATATATACCAGTGGCTTTAACGAGTCTTTTCACGCTGAAACAGGTGCGCGAAGTGGCGGTGCAGATTTTTCATGGACCGCAGCCATGGCTTTATATTGGCTACTACCTAACACCTCAGAAAAGAGTTAAGGAGTGAAGGGTATGACCACGCAACCAAATTTTGCATCAAACGATTTTTTGCATGATCACATCAAGAGCATTTTGGCTTTTTACGAGCCCAATGTGGATGCAGTATCAGGTGGCTTTCATCAAAATTTTATGGACGACGCAAGCGTATTTGATGAGAAAACACGTCACCTCGTTAGCTCTACGCGTTTCGTTTTTAACTACGCGAGAGCCTATTTAGCTTATGGCGATACTCGATACAAAGCCCGTGTTGAGTCTGGCATTCAATTTTTGCGAGATTATCATTTACAAGAAGATACCGGCGGCTACGCTTGGTTACTTGATGTGGACGGTAAGGCCTGCAACGTCGTTGATGCCACTAATCACTGCTACGGCTTGGCCTTTGTTATTTTGGCTTACAGCTGGGCACTGCGTGCAGGCGTGAAAGAAGCTGAACAGTATATTCATGATGTCTTCGCATTAATGGAAACCCATTTTTGGGATGCTGAGTACGGCTTGTACAAAGATGAGTTTAACGCAGATTTTTCTCGCTGCAGTGATTACCGAGGTCAAAATGCCAATATGCATAGCTGCGAAGCGCTCATTGCGGCGTTTGAGGCCACCCGACACGGCCCGTTTTTAGAACGCGCCTTACTGCTTGCCCACAATATCACTGAGCGTCAGGCGGATAAAGCTAACGGCCGCATTTGGGAGCACTATACCAAAACTTGGGAAGTTGATTGGGAATACAATAAAGATGATCCTAAAAACCTGTTTCGCCCTTGGGGATTCCAACCTGGCCACCATACTGAATGGGCAAAACTACTGTTGCAAATTCATCAATATCAGCCACAGGATTGGTTAGTCGCGCGCGCCCGCTCACTATTTGACGCTGTCATTGATATTAGCTGGGATAA
>CEVI01032769.1_pt1 | contig 14477 bp, 9 predicted proteins | sample 531471 | NCBI WGS metagenome assembly CEVI01 (sample SAMEA2623513, study PRJEB7988) | marine metagenome | isolation source: saline water (ENVO:00002010), including
AGGGGTATCAGCAGGAGTATCCTAAATGTTCTCATAATACAGGTATTGGATGGTTAGTTAATTCCATGTCATAAAGTACTTTTTTTACAGTCGTTTCACCATCCCCAATAGCGGGTATTTCCCCCTTTTTAGTGGGAATACGGAAATCCTCATTAGAAGTATTTCGTGAAATAATATATTTGAAGAAGACCTCCTCAAATGCCAAGAACTAGAAAACGGACTCCCGCGCTATTGCGAACTCGACACTCTCGCCATGGTGATGATCCTGGAATAGTTTAGAGAAGTGATAAAAGAGTATTAACTAACTATAATAACCCTAATGACTTAAGAAGTAGAAACCCTATTAACCAAAGCCCAAGACTTAGTGCAAAGAGATCGTGAGGCCAAAAAAGACTATGGAGAAGACTTTAAGATTATTATATTAAAATAAAAATGGTACAAGACGTAAATGTATACACTGTTTCTGAGGTTCTAGAAACAAAGGAGCTATGTATTCCTTATTATCAAAGACCCTATAGGTGGCACGCTGAAAAAAGTGTTAAGCAACTATTACAAGACCTTTTAAGAGAGGATTTTATAGAAGATAGAACTTATAGGTTAGGCACTTTGCTTTTTCACCAAGAGTATGAGAATAATGAAAAAAAAGGACAGCCTAATATAGTTGACGGCCAGCAGCGCTTGGTAACTTTATCTTTAATCTTACACGTTTTAGATGGCAAGATCAAAGGAATTCTTGAAAAAAACACCTTTGAGCATATTGATTCAAAAAACAACCTTAAATACAATCACACTTATATTAAGAGCTATTTAGCTACACTAGAGGAAAAGGAAAAAAATGCTCTTAAAGACTTCATTTTGCACCGATGTAACTTTTTAGTCATTACAGTGACTGAACTTGGCGAAGCTTTTCAATTATTTGATTCGCAAAACGCAAGGGGTAAAGCCCTTGACCCTGCCGATCTTTTAAAAGCATTTCATTTAAGAGAAATGGATCAAACCTACGAGTCTGAAAAGCAAAGGTTAGTAAATCAATGGGAAGCAGCTATTGATAACAATCGCCTGAATGACGTAATTGGTAATTATCTTTTCCGTTTACGCAGCTGGCACAGGGACGCTAAAGAATATTATTTTGTTAAAGACAAAATTGATCTTTTTAAAGGTGTCACTCCTGGTAAATTGAAATTAGAAGGAAAAAACTATCCTTACCTCAATCCATTAATTATTCAATCAGCAACAAATTATTATGAATACAACCAACCTATTGTGAATGGGAAATGGTTTTTTCAATATGTGAATCATTATCTAGATAAGGTAGAACGCATAGAGGAGATATGTCAAGAAAAAGATGATTTCAAATTAGATTATGAGGGTAGTGATAGAATTGGTGATAAACGCTTAATTAAGCTGTATAAAAATCTATTATTAGTGTATCTGGATAGATTTGGAGAGGATGAACATCTGGAAGCATTTAAACGAATAGCGTATCGATGGGTATTTGAGACGCGTATTGAAAAGAAACAGATACGATTTGAAACTATTGTGAATAAGATCACCAATCCAAGTACTCCTATAAAATGGTTAGAACATTTTATTCAACCGGATATAAATACTATGGAAATGAAATTAAATAGTATAAAGCGATTTGAAGAATTAAAAATTGAAGATCAAACCAAAACTTCGAGAAGGCGAAAAGAGTTTAAAGAACAAGGGCTTTATACGCATCTAATCAAATTAGAAGAGAAAAAATGAAAGAAGAAACTATTATAGATCAGGGAAAGTTGTACAGCTTAGGGGAATTATTATGCAATGGTCTAAAGTTTAGAATACCCATCTATCAACGAAATTATGCATGGGGTGAGACAGAAATTAAACGCTTACTGTTTGATATAATGGAAAATACAGAAGATAGCTATTATCTAGGTACTTTAGTGCTATATAAGCAAGGCTCGTATTATGATGTTATTGATGGCCAGCAGCGGTTAACTACATTGTACCTTTTGTTGTCTTGGATGCAACATTTTAAAAATGAAAGTTCTTTAATTAAAGATGACTTGTATTTTGAATCAAGACCAAGGGTTAAAAATTTTATTGAACGTTTAAATGAAAAAAGCACTCGCGAAGAAACACAGACGATCTTAGAATCCTTTGACGACCTAAAAAGCTTCACTACAGCCCTCAGTATTATTGATCAATTTTTTAATCAAGATCTAAAAAAAGAGGAACACAAGGTGTTTTTTAAAAAATGCTTAAAAAAGACTTATGTATTTACGACCACACTTCCTGAAAAGACAAATGTGAATCATTATTTTGAAATAATGAACAATAGGGGAGAGCAGTTAGAAAAGCACGAGATTTTAAAAGCTCAATTCTTAAATCAGCTTGATAAGTCATATAACAAAAAAAAATATGCTACAGTCTGGGATGCTTGTTCACAAATGGACAATCACGTACAATATTTTTTCAAACCTAAAATTAGAAAGCAATTGTTTGGTGAGAACTTTAATAGCTTCCCTAGCGATGATATAATTGAAGACTTTTTGAAAGGCCAAATTGAAGAAGGGTCAAAGATATCAAACAGTCCGTCCGGTACAAATAACGGTATTTATATTCTTGGTTATCATAAAATAGCTGACAATTTTAAGCAAGATCAGGTGGTAAATAAAACAGAAATGTTCACTTCAATTATAGATTTTGAAAACTTTTTGTTACAAGCGTTGAGGTTTATGCCTGATTTTGAGGAAACCAATTTAGAAGACAAGAATTTACTTAAAAACTTTAAATACCAAAGTAAGGACGGAGATTTCCCCAACGCATTTGACTTTATTAAAATATTACTTCAAGTTCGTTACCTTTTTGATAAGTATGTGATAAAAAGAGAGATAACTGAAATCGAAGATAGTATGCAATGGTCTCTATTAGAATATTCGGTTTATGATAACACATATAAACAAACTAATACTTTAACAGATGAAACAGAGCAAAAGCGTGTGATTATGCTCCAATCCATGTTTCAAGTAAGCTATACTGCTAATACCAATAAGACCTGGCTATATACTTTAATGAAGTATTTATTTAAGACTCCCTCCATAAAATCTGAGGATATTTACAACTGTTTATATGATTTAATGAAGGAGCGGTATCAAAAAAGCAATTTTCAAAAATCGCAGGGGGTGCAAACACCACGTGCAGTATTTAACTTTTTAGATTTCTTGTTATGGTTAGAGTATGATGAAAAGATTAAAAATGAAAATTCAATAGATGAGGGTAAGGACTATTTAAACAAGATAAATGGTTTAAGAGAGAGCTTCAATAAGTTTAAGTTTACCCAACGCAATTCCATAGAGCATTTTTTTCCACAAGCAAAAATCAATGAGCTATTTGACGACAAGCATATTGGGGATGAGGTGAAGCTACAAGTCATTAATAGTTTCGGAAACTTATGTTTAATTTCAGCCAGTAGTAATTCAAGCTATAATAAAGAACATCCGTTCTTTAAAAAAGAAAAGGGCAGGTCTAAAAATGAAAGTTTAAAACAACAGATAATGTTTGAAATGATGGATGGAAAACTATGGGAGCCAACACAAATAGAAGAACATGAAAACGAGATGTGTGCCTTGTTAGATCTTAAATTAAGCTAAAGAAAAATACCCCCCCCCAATAAACACAAACGTGTATTAATTTTTAAGCTCATTTATACTCACAAGTCGCATCTCCTCATCCCATACGGTGATGAGGTTGAGGTCATAACTACGCCAGGGGCTGCTAGTTTTGGACTTGACTTTATATTCTAACGCATAGGTTGCATAAAACTGTCCGTTTTGCTTCGGAGTTACATCAAAGACCGTCCAGTTAACTGTGGTTTGCGAATACGGCCATTTGGTACGATACTCTTTAATGTTAGCCATTACTTGTTGAGGTGTAGGATTAGAGATCCCATACCAGTACTCCATTTCGGGTGAAATGTAATCAACAAGGGCTGTTAAGTCATTGGCATCGCTTAACCGGTAATAGGTAGCAATACGCTCTTGCAGTTGCTCCTGTGGTGTGGTGCTGGTATTGCTAAAACCAACTGCTATAAGTGCAAGGAGCAACAAGGCGGCAATACCGCTTATCCAGTATTTTAAAGCGCCTTTGCGTGGTTTAGTCGGTATTGGCGTCACAGGTGTTTCAGTGGTAATAGTTTCTGAGGGTACAGGAGTCTCAGGCGTTTTCTCGGTGGGTTGCGCAACGGTTTGAATGAGCGCGATGTTTACATTGCTGCGATTAATTCTATGTTGGTAGGCTACAGGAACGGGTATGCTCTGGTCTTGATAGATCGCATAAGGAATTAAGCTTACATAATCAGGCCAAGTCGCTCTACCGCCATAGCCCAAGACGATATATACCGGTATTTGAGGCGTGTGTACGGTTTTAAACGTTTCTACCTGTGTCTCACTCAGAATGTCATATGCATCCTGAAAAGGTCTAGTACGGTATTTAGCCTCAATATGAAACTCTTTACCCGTAAGAATATGTTTAAATCTAAAATCAGGCAGTCGGCTATCTCCTACATAGCGCTGGCTGTTTTGATCAAATGAGTTGGTCTGATGCAATAGTTCATAGTCTTTTTCAGGGAATAAGCGTTTTTGCACATAATCTTCAAAGGCTTGTCCTTTTTCAAAAGAATCGTGATTGTAACCATAACTCATAAACGGGATGCATATTTTTTAAGGCTGTAAGTATACTAAAAATTCTTAGGTATTATGCATAATAATAAGACTGTTAAGAACATTACAGATTTCCTCATTAATAACTTGTGTATTACTCGTAGTTTTAAAAAGTGATTAAACGTATTGATTTCCTTATTTTTATTTATACGGAGATGTTGTTTGGATTAATGTTTATGTTCTTAAAAAGTTATTTGTTCAAGATTTGAGGGAATTAAAAAGACTATATGATTAAAATTGCTGAAAAATAATTTAATGAAGCAAGCACAATCTAAATCTAAGAAAAGAGTAGCAGATCACGGAGAAGTTTTTACTAACGAGCGGGAAGTAAATGCTATGCTTGATCTAGTACAACAGGAAACTGAAAGAATTGACTCTCGCTTTTTGGAGCCTGCTTGTGGTACCGGTAATTTTTTAGTTGAAATTTTAAAAAGAAAACTAAATGTGGTTGTAGATAAATATAGAAAAAGCCAACTTGAGTTTGAGCGATATTCTGTTATTGCAATATCTAGCATTTATGGGATTGATTTATTGGAGGATAATGCGCAAGAATGCCGTGAACGACTTCTATTAATTTTTAGAGATATCTATATTACTCTTTATAAAAAAAGAATTAAACACGAATGTATAGACACTATTCAATACATTTTAAAAAAGAATATACTGGTTGGTAATGCATTAACGCTACTCCAAAATAATGGTGAGCCTATATTATTTTCAGAATGGTCGTTAGTTAAGGGTAGTATGATTAAACGTAGAGATTACACTTTTGATACCCTATTAAAAAACCAACCAATGAATGAACCTAATTTATTCTCAGATCTAGGTGATCAAGCCTTTATACCAACACCAATAAAAGAATATAAACTGACCCATTTTTTAAAGTTAAATCAACTCAATGAAGATTAATTATAATCCTGATGTACTATCCTGCTTAGCCAATTTAAGCAACGATGAAGTGTTTACACCACCTAAATTGGTAAATCAAATGTTAGACATGCTCCCGGAAGAACTTTTTAGGAGCAAAGAAACTACCTTTTTAGACCCAGTAACTAAATCAGGAGTCTTTTTAAGAGAGATTGCAAAGCGCCTTAATATAGGTTTATCGGAACAAATACCTGATCAGCAACAACGCATTAACCATATTTTTAAAAATCAATTATTTGGTATTGCAATTACAGAGTTAACTTCTTTATTAGCTAGGCGCAGTACTTATTGCTCTAAGAAAGCTAATGGTAAATACTCAGTTTGTACTGCTTTTGATATTGAAGAAGGTAATATAAAGTTTGATTTCACAGAACATACATGGCAAAATGGTAAATGTGTCTATTGTGGTGCAAGTGAAGAAGTTTACAGTAGAAAAGATGATTTAGAAACCTACGCTTACCAGTTTATACATACTGATGAGCCAGAAAAAATATTTAATATGAAGTTTGATGTAATTATAGGAAACCCACCGTATCAATTAAGTGATGGGGGACATGGAAGAAGTGCAAGTCCTATATATCAACTATTTGTTGAGCAAGCAAAAAAAATGAATCCAAGATTTTTAAGTATGATTATGCCTGCTCGTTGGTATGCAGGTGGTAAAGGGCTTGATACATTTAGAGCTGAAATGTTAAATGATGATAGAATTAGAAAATTAGTCGATTTTGAAAACTCATCAGACGTTTTCCCAGGTGTAGATATTGCTGGTGGAGTATGTTACTTTTTATGGGATAGAGATAATAAAGGGTTATGCGAAATAACAAACCAATATGATGATAGGAAAATAACTTCAGAGAGAGCACTTAACGAGTTTGATATTTTTATTAGACATTCACAAGCGGTACCAATAATTCGTAAGGTTAAAAAAATAGAAAAACCACAGTATTTTTTAAATAAAGTAATGTCACCTTCGAAGCCTTTTGGTTTAAGGGGAAATCACAAACCATCTAAAGATGGAGTTATTTGTCATTTTTCGCAAAGACAGGGTGTTTTAAAAGTTAAAGAAGAAGATATAAATGATAGACTAAAAATTAAACATAAATGGAAACTTTTAATTCCAAAATCACCAATTGCTGGGCAAACGGATTTTTCGAAGCCTGTTGGTTTTTATTATGATGGTAACATAAAGATTATTAAACCAAATGAAATTTGCACTGAAACTTACATTGTTGCTTATGCTTCAGATGATAAAGAAAAGGTTGACTCATTTAGATCATATTTATTAACGAAAATTTTTAGGTTTCTTTTATTACAGACGGTAGTATCACAAGATGTTACTAGAGACAAATTTATATTCGTACCACATCTACCAAAATACGACCAAGAGTTTACAGATGATATTTTAAGAAAAAGATGGAATATAACTGAAGAAGAATGGGATTTTATAGATTCTAAAATTAAATAGTTTTATGAGTAAAGAATTTTTTCCACTAAAAACTTCGGCTACGCCAACCATTTATGCGTATTCATTGCCAAATGATACCAGTAGGAAAGGACAACTAAAAATTGGAGATACCAATAGAACTGCTCAACAACGTATCAAAGAACAAATTGGTGCTGCTCGTTCTCTATTTAAAATTGTTCTTGAAGAATCTGCTATGCGTAATGATGGCTCCAATTTTAGAGATTATCAAATACACCATTATCTTAGAAAAAAGGGTTTTAAAAATCCGGATGGCGAATGGTTTATTTGTAAAAAGGAGGACGTTCAAGCTGCTTTAATAGCTATAAAAAGCGGGGAAGAAAATATAGAAGACAGAAGTCATAATTTTAGCATGCGTCCTGAACAGAAGGAGGCTGTCGAAAAAACATCATCTTTTTTCAATTCCTTTAAAGCCGACAAAGAAAATAGAGGAAAAACACCTCAGTTTTTATGGAATTGTAAAATGCGTTTTGGTAAAACCTTTACGACTTATCAATTAGCGAAAGCAATGGGTTGGCAAAAAGTATTGGTACTAACCTTTAAACCTGCTGTACAAAGCGCTTGGTATGAGGATTTGATGACTCATGTAGATTTTGAAGGTTGGCAATTTGTCTCAAAAAACACAATGCAATATGAAGATTTAGACACTTCAAAACCTTTTGTTTGCTTTGGTTCTTTTCAAGATTTTTTAGGCAAAAACACAAGTACAGGCGGAATAAAAACTAAGAACGAATGGGTACATGCTACCAATTGGGATTGCGTAGTTTTTGACGAATACCATTATGGTGCTTGGAATGAAAACTCAAAAGGACTTTTTGAAGAACTTTTTGAAGATGGTAAGGATGAAGATTTAAAATTTGTAGATAAAATAGAAAAATTTGATTCTGAAATTATACCCATTTCAACCAATCACTTTTTATACTTATCGGGTACACCATTTAGAGCATTAACTTCTGGTGAATTCATAGAAGAACAAATATTTAATTGGACATATTCAGACGAACAAAATGCTAAAGAGCAATGGATAGGTAAAAATAATCCATATGAAAGTTTACCAAGAATGGTAATGCTTACATATCAAATGCCAGATGCCATTCGCGAGATAGCTTTAGGAGGTGAGTTTAATGAATTTGATTTAAATGTATTTTTTGCAGCTGTAGGAGATGGTGATACCGCCAGGTTTAAATTGGAAAATGAAGTACAAAATTGGTTAGATTTAATACGAGGTAATTACCGGGAAACGACTATAGATAACTTAAAGTTGGGTGCTCAAAAACCTCCGATGCCATATAGCGACTCTAGATTAGTAAAGATTCTAAATCATACATTTTGGTTTTTACCTACAGTTGCGGCTTGTTATGCAATGCGTAATTTAATGTTGCAACGTAATAATTTGTTTTATCATGACTATGAAATAATAGTTGCAGCGGGTACCCAAGCTGGTATCGGAGTAGATGCTTTACCTCCGGTACTGGATAAAATGGACAATCCCCTGAAATCAAAAACTATAACATTGTCTTGCGGTAAATTAACCACAGGTGTTTCTGTAAAACCATGGACAGGAATTTTAATGCTTAGAAATTCTTCAAGCCCCGAAACTTATTTTCAAGCAGCTTTTAGAGTTCAAACGCCGTGGACTATTAAAAATCCAGATGGTGAGTCACCTAATGAGATAGAAATTGTTAAAAAGGAGTGCTATGTTTTTGACTTTGCACCCAATAGGGCGTTAAGTCAAGTTGCAGATTACGCGTGTCGTTTAAATATAAATGAGTCAAATCCTGAAAAAAACGTAGCTGAATTCATTCATTTTTTACCGGTATTAGCTTATGATGGTAGTTCGATGAAGCAAGTAGATGCAGCTGGAGTATTAGATATTGCTATGAGCGGAACCTCGGCGACTTTATTGGCGCGGCGCTGGGAATCTGCTTTACTAGTAAATGTGGATAATGCTACATTAGCTAAATTAATATCAAATCAAAATGCACTAGAAGCATTAATGAGTATAGAAGGATTTAGAACTTTAAATCAAGATATTGAAACCATAATTAATAAGTCTGAATCCGTTAAGAAAGCAAAAAAAGAAGCTAACGAACAACCGTTAACTAAGAAAGAAAAGAAAGAACTTACTGCAGAGGAAAAAGAATATAAAAGCTTGCGAAAGCAAATACAGGAAAAGCTGATCAAATTTGCAACGCGAATTCCTGTGTTTATGTATTTAACGGATTATAGAGAAAGAAGTTTGAAAGATGTAATTACACAACTGGAGCCAGGTCTTTTTAAGAAAGTTACCGGTCTAGATGTGAAAGACTTTGAGTTGCTCGTCAGTTTGGGTGTCTTTAATAGTTCATTAATGAATGATGCGGTGTATAAATTTAAAAGATATGAAGATGCTAGTTTGGAATATACCGGTATTAATAAGAGACAGGGAGAAGAAATAGGAGGTTTTGACACTGTTATTAGTAATGAAGATTATAATGAGATTTTTGTAAATCAATAGTGTTTTAACTAACATTTCCTCTTTTCTATAAACTTAAATTCGCTGATGAAAGCAACCGAACTTCCTGTAAATCAGTTTTTACAATCGCCAAATGTTCAATTTGTAATTCCGGTGTATCAACGTAATTATGATTGGACCTCAAAAGAGTGTAGCGAACTCTTTAAAGACATACTATCGGTAGAGCAGGAGTCTCGGGGTACACATTTTATAGGCAGTATCGTATATATTCACGAGGGTATCTACAGTACCAATGAGGTTAAAGAACTGGTTATTATAGATGGGCAACAGCGCTTAACTACAATCAATATACTCTACGTAGCCTTATATCGGTATGCTAAAGAAAATGACTTGGAGCAAGATGCAAACAAGCTGTACAATTTGTTTTTGACCAATCAGTATGTTCAGCAGGAATCTAGCAAATTAAAACTCAAACAGACAGATACCAATTCTGCCGCTTTTAAAGCGATTATGATAGGTACAGAAAAAGAGTTCGATCACTATTCTAATGTGATTGAGAACTTTACCTTTTTTAAATCGCGCATAACCGAAGAGAATTTTAATACCATTCAACAAGGAATCTATAGACTGATTTTTGTAGAAATCAGTTTAGAGCGCGACAAAGATGATCCGCAGCGCATTTTTGAAAGTTTAAATTCTACAGGTTTAGAATTGTCGCAATCTGACCTTATCAGAAACTTTATTCTGATGGACTTAGAACCTAAAGAACAGCATCGTATTTTTGAGCAAATCTGGAATCCTATTGAAGATAACGCCTATGACCTTACACGTCAAAAGTCTGTTGTGTCGTCCTATATAAGGGATTATCTTACTTTACGCAATAACAAAATACCTAATAAAAGCAAGGTCTACGCTGAGTTTAAGAAGTTATATACCAATAAAAAGGATGACAGTTATCAGCAGGAACTAGAAAATATCAAATCTTTATCGGTTCACTACAAAAAGTTCATCAATCCGTCTACTGTTAAAGACACCGGTATACGAGAACAATTAAAATATATAGCCAGATTAGAGATTAATGTAGCATACCCATTTTTGCTTCAGGTTTTTGAAGATGAAGAGAATGGAGTCTTAGACAAAGAAACGCTGTTACGTATTCTCAAATTAATTCAATCCTATGTGTGGCGACGTTTTATCGTGGGCTTACCCACAAATGCCTTGAACAAAATGTTTATGTCGCTATATGCTGAGATTGATATAGAAGATTATTACGACTCTTTGGCTAAAGCGTTACTTAGAAAAAAAGGAAGCTCAAAATTCCCTGGTGATGAAGAAGTAAAAGCAGCGCTTTTAGATAAGGACGTTTATAATATACAGTCAAAGAATAGAAACTATATGTTTGAGCTGTTAGAAAACTACAACAATCGTGAGTTTGTAGATACCTCTAACGATCAAATAACGATAGAACATATCTTTCCTCAGACTCCTGCACCTTCTTGGGAAAAAGAGCTACCTGCTGAAAGTTTCTTTATGTTCAAGGAAAAGCACCTTAATACAATTGCAAACCTAACCTTATCAGGAAATAACGGAGCTTTAGGCAACAGGTCTTTTCAAGATAAAAAGCAAATGAACCAAAGTGGTTTAGAGCAGGGTTATTCCTTCAGTAGACTATGGTTGAATGCCTATTTAAAAGAATTGGATCGTTGGGATCTAGAACAGTATAACAAGCGTTTTGAACTTATTTATGATCGCTTTCTACGTATCTGGGAATATCCGGATGTTGTTATTGAAACTGAAACGGAAGAGGCTGAAGTAAATATTTTCAATGCAGATAAACCAACTGGACAAAAATTAGAGTACTTCATTTTTGAAGAAACGCGTTATGAAGAAAGCCACATTACACAGATGTACTTTATAGTACTCAGCGAACTATACACAAAGAATCCGCAACTATTACTGGATAGCAAAGAAGCTGTTCAGCTTTCACGAGACCCAGATACTTTTAGGTCACCGCAGGAATTAATCAATGGCTACTATATTGAAGCTAATTTAGACAGCAATACGAAGTTTAGAAACTTGAAAAGGGTGCTCTCTATCTATGAAGCAGAAGATGATTTATACATAAAATATGAAAACACGTCTGGCAGTACGGGCACGGCGAAACGCTTTTCAATACGCAGAGAATTTTGGAAGCAATTGCTGCCTGAGATCAAAAACACCAACTTATTTGCAAATGTAAACCCTACCAGAGATCACTGGTTAAGTTCGGGAGCAGGTACAACCGGCGTGATGTATTCTTTTGTGATTACAGGGTCTTATGCTAGAGTTGAACTGGGATTAAGCAGTTCTTCTAAAGAAAAGAATAAAGCTTATTTTCATAAACTGTTCAAGAATAAGGAGGCAATTGAAAGTAAATTTGGTAAACCATTATCTTGGGATGAGTTACCTGATTACAAAATGTCAAGAGTAAAGGTAGAGTTGAGGGAGGTTAATCTTTTTGATGAAACATACTGGCCGCAAATGATAGACTTTTTAGTAGAGAACTTGCCAAAGTTTGAAGCGGCACTGCAACCATTTGTAAATAAGTTAAAATAAGCTTTAGGCAATTTTGGAGGATGACATTTTAAATGTTCTTTAAAAATTGATTTTAAGCAATCACTTATCAGCTACTATTTTTAAAGTTAGAATTCTAGAACATTTTAGAATTTTTAATCCCCCGCTCCACAACACGCAGCGCAGGGGTTTAAAATCTTACTTTTTGGTTTTCGGATCAGCATCCCAATCTTCCTGCGGCAGTCGGTTCATGCGGCTTCTATGCCGTAAAAAGGTCTCGATCTCGTCTTTGATGTAATACACCGAGTAGCTAACCTTTAAAAAGGGCAAGACGATCTTTCGCCGCCAGCGGTACAGGCACGAGGGCGTCACTTGAAACAGCCGTACCAAATCGGCATCGGTTAATAATACGATCTCGGGTTAGAATATTTAAAACCACCTTTTCCTTTGCAAAATCTGCAATAGATTATGCAAATACTGTGCGCGCTACCGTGATTTTAATAGACGGCAATCAGCTTGCAGATTATATCTATGATTATGGGCAGGAGATGCAAACCACACAAACTATTGAGCTTAAAAAGCTGGATACCGACTTTTGGGATGCGATGAAGGATGCCTGAGCCTATAAATCACTTAGTCTCGTGCTGAACACATTTAAGCACCTCGTCTTCTCAAATCAAAATTATCCTCAACTCCACCCAAAAACAGCAAAATTTATGTTTATAAACCAAAAGTATGTCCCTCTCCTCTTGGGAGAGGTTAGTTGAGGGTGCCTAGGTGAAAAATAAAATATAAATATCTTTAGCAACATCATTACAATACGTGCTGCACTAATCCAACTATAAAACAATCTGCTTACACTTTTATATCCTATGGAAACAGTCATTTTCTTTGTCCTAATCCTTCTTTTAGGAGTTTTTAAATACTATAAACATACGGAGTCACCAAAAATCAAGGGAACCGTAGGGGAGTTTAAAGTCGCTCTGATTTTAAAATGCCTGCACCGTAGAAAATATATAGTAATAAACGATTTACTAATAGAAAACAACGGGCACACAACTCAGCTAGATCACGTGGTGATTTGCGAATCGGGACTTATAGTTATTGAGACAAAAAACTATAAAGGATGGATTCATGGTCACGAGAATGCAGAGCTTTGGTCCCAAACCATTTACAAAAAGAAGTATAAACTTACTAATCCCGTAAAGCAGAACTGGGCACACGTCTATGCCCTAAAAAGAATTTTATTTGATTTTAAAACTGTAAAGTATTACCCTATACTAGTTTTTGCAGGCGACGGTAAGTTAAAAAACATTACAGCCACCATACCTGTCATTAAAATTACCCACCTGCTGAAAACCATTAAAAGCTTTAACAATGCAAAAGAGCTTTCATGGGATGAAATGCAAGCAATCGCCTCAAGACTTGAACAAAAAAACTGTAAAGAAAGAGAAACCACCAAAGAGCACATTAACAAAATCAAGGCGCAAGAAAAACGCCGTGCAGACTTCAAGAAAAAGAAAATATGTCCCCGCTGTGAAAAAAAACTGGTGCTAAGAAAAGGCAAGTATGGCAAATTTTACGGCTGTCAAAACTTTCCTACCTGCCGCTACACACTTAAATATTAGCCCCTAAACAATAAACCGAAAACAAAAACTATCATAACTTACCCAATGACCAAACCCTCCAAAACGCCCTGGCCAACCAAAGACGCGATGCAGCAGGTATATGCCAAGAAGCTGTGGGGTAGCGGGAATACCGACTTTTATTCCGGGGCAGGTTCGCACGATGCAGCCACGGTAAAGGCTTACCTAAAAGCGGTTATTGGCTTTTTTAAAAGCTTAGAAACCCCACCGGTGGTGTGTGATCTGGGCTGTGGCGATTTTAATGTCGGTAAGGAGTTGGTACCCTACACCCAAGCCTATAAAGCCGTAGATATCGTACCGGAGTTGATCGCGCATAATAAAGAACTATTTAAAAGCAAAAAGCTCACGTTTCACACCTTAGATCTTGCCAAAGACCCCTTGCCTGAGGGCGACTGTGCCTTACTGCGGCAGGTATTGCAACACCTCTCCAATGCAGAGATTGCGTCCATCGTCAATAAATTGTATGCCTATCGCTATGTGATCCTTACCGAGCACCTGACCGATCAGGAGTTTATCCCCAACATCGATATTATTTCCGGGCAAGGCATCCGCCTTAAAAAAAAGAGTGGGGTAGTGCTACAGGCACATCCTTTTAATTTTAAAGTAAAAGCGGCCAAAGAGCTGTTGTCCTTACCGGCTCCGGGAGTTAAAGGCAGGCTAGTTACGACTTTGTATACGGTGGTTTAGGGTTAATGCGTGAGGATTTT
>CEVI01008004.1_pt1 | contig 14261 bp, 11 predicted proteins | sample 531471 | NCBI WGS metagenome assembly CEVI01 (sample SAMEA2623513, study PRJEB7988) | marine metagenome | isolation source: saline water (ENVO:00002010), including
ATTACCGAGGAGTTACGTATACACCGTAAAGACAGAGTAAGAACAATTACAGTGGAAGCTGAACCCGGCGACAATGAGACCGCTGCAAAAGCCTTTGCGCGAATTCGCCCCGTTATTGAAGACATCGAGTTACCACCCGGCTATTCGCTGGAATGGGGAGGAGAATTTGAAAGTTCTTCAGATGCGCAAAAAGCATTGGGCGCAGGATTACCCGCAGGCTTCTTAGTCATGTTCATTATTTCTGTGTTGTTGTTTGGTCACGCTCGTCAACCACTCATCATTTGGCTGGTGGTGCCCATGGCCATTGTGGGTGTGGTTGCAGGGTTACTCGCCACAGATATGCCATTTGGCTTTATGTCATTGCTCGGCTTCTTAAGCCTGTTCGGCATGTTAATTAAAAATGCCATAGTACTCATTGAAGAAATTGACCTTCAAATTGAAGAAGGGCGAGAAATTCGTAAGGCAATTGTGGAAGCAACGCTCAGTCGTTTGCGGCCGGTTTCCCTTGCGGCTGTTACCACCATTTTGGGTATGGCGCCATTACTCTTCGATGCGTTTTTCGCCGATATGGCTGTCACCATCATGGGCGGCCTGACGTTTGCCACAATACTCACGCTAATTGCGGTACCCGTGCTATATAGCATATTGTTTAAGGTAAGTTACCGAAAGGCCTAAAAGAAGAATGACGAACCGCGGTGTGTTAGGCTTTTTTCGCCTGCACCCGCTGTTCCATAAATGCCATAACATCCCGCCAAGACACCATTCCTACTGGCTGCTTTTCGGCATTAACAACAGGAATACAAGATATTTTGTGATTGTTGAACAGATGAATCGCATCCACTATTTTATGCTGTGGCGACAAGGTGATGACTTCACGCGTCATGATTTGATGCGCCCTTCTATCTAACGTAGCTCTATCTCTTTGCTTTTCACTGATAGTATCTACAAACGGGCTGATATTTTTAAGCAGATCACGGTCTGAAATAATGCCTTCAACACGGTTATTTTGCACCACTAATAAATGGTGAAACCCCGTAGCATCGAACAGCTCCCTTAGCGATTGAATACTATCGTCTAAGTGAACACTCACCACGCGGGTAGACATAATTTCAGCTAAGCTCATGAAGCTTCCTTTTGCTTTAGGCACTTAAATAAATGATTCATGCGTGTGACCGCGTATTAAAATTAGCAAGAATCGTCTTTACACGCAAAAATGCCTGCTTACCGTTAAGTAAGCAGGCGAAGGGCGCGTTGGCCAACAAGGGCTGCGCGACGGGAAAGAAACCGTTATGGTACGCTAATAACAACCTTACCCATTACCTGACCGCTAGCGAGGCGGTCGTGGGCTTGGCTCGCTTCTGACAATGAAAATGCTTGACTATCAAGCACGGGCGCTAATTTCCCTGCATCTGCCATCTGGGCAAGTGTAGTGAGTATTTCGCCGTGGGCACTGCGGTTATGGTTATGAATCATTGGAATAAGCATGAAGACAACATGCAAACTTAATCCACTGAAATGAACGGGGGATAAGTCCGTCTCTAGCAAGGAAACCGTGGTAGATACTTGGCCATTTAACTTTGCGGCAGCAAAAGAGTTTTGTAAGTTCGGCCCACCCACGGTGTCGTATACCACATCAAAGCCTTTACCTTGTGTATGGGCTTGTACGTAGTCTGACACTTCTTCATTTCGGTAATCGATATACGTGGCGCCTAATTTTTCAATAAGCGCCGCCTGTGCCTCAGAACCTCCAGTGGCATAAACATTTGCACCGAAAGACCGCGCTATTTGAATCGCGAGATGCCCAACGCCACCCGCGCCACCATGCACCAGCACTGATTGCCCTTCTGATGCCTGTGCTCTGGTTAAACCTTCGTAGGCTGTAATCCCCACTAAAGGAATGGCGGCCGCTTCACGCATTGAAAGAGACGTAGGCTTGTGAGCAATAAGCTGTGCATCTGCTAGCATGTATTCTGCCATCGCGCCCTGCAAGTCACCAAGGCCACCGGCGCAACCGTATACTTCATCGCCAACCTTAAAGCGTGTTACGCCTTCTCCAACTTGGTCAATAACACCGGCGAAATCCATGCCCAGCACACCTGGTAAAGCAGGTGCAAAAGGTAAGTCTGTGCCCATTTGTCGAATCATCATATCTATTGTATTAACACTAGTGGCTGCAACCTTTACCACTACATGCCCAGGCTTAACATTCGGTTTTTCAAGTTCTGCGGATGCAAATACGTCAGTGCCGCCAAAATCTTCAATAATCGTCGCTTTCATAGGGTTCGCCTCGTTGAAGTAAGTTCAGGTACTATCATAGACACTAGCCAGCCACATGATAATTAGGGTATAAACACATTCTGTTTATAGGTTTTATTGATAATTGACATGAATATCGACCATCTCAAGCTATTTGCTCGCATTGCTAACACCCACAACATTAGTGTGGCGGGTCGTGAGCTGAATATTTCTCCCGCCGTTGCTAGCGCGCATATCAACAAATTAGAAGAGACATTGGGCGTGCGACTTATCCATAGAACCACCCGCAAGGTTTCATTAACCGACGAAGGAAAGGTCTTCCTGCCCCACGCGGAAGAGGTGCTTACCAGCATTGAAGTTGCGCAGGCGGCGGTGGGTGTGGGGGCAGATACACCACAGGGTACCTTAAGGGTGACCGCGCCGGCATCTTTTGGACGTATGCATTTAGTCCCCGCCATGGACGAGTTTTTATCGCGCTACCCCGACTTAAATATAGATTTTCGGTTTAGCGACAGTATTTTAGATGTGGTTGAAGGCGGTTTTGATGTCGCCATTCGAAATGCTGAACTTAAAGACTCGAATCTGCACGCCAGAAAACTGGCCGAGGATAAACGGGTAATTGCAGCCTCACCTGATTATATCAAAAAATACGGCGAGCCTAGCAGTATTCACGAACTTAAAAATCATGCTGCGGTCAATTTAACGGGGCTTGAAACATGGGAATTTAAAACGCCCCAAGGCGTAGTAGGCATTAAGCCGAAGAACCGTTTGAGAATGGACAATGGAGAAGCGGTTCGAGACGCATGTATTGCGGGAAACGGGCTAACATTAACCGCCACCTGGTGCAGTTACCCTTACCTGAAAGATGGGCGATTAATTCAGGTGCTAAAAGATACCCCTTTAGCCTCCCAAAGTGCGCTTTGGGCAGTCTATCCTAGTAATCGTCTACTTGCGCCTAAAGTACGCTTGTTTATCGACTTTCTTATTGAGCGGTTTAAAGGCACACCTTATTGGGATAAGGCACTTCTTGACTGAAGTGGGGATACATTAAGGGGTATCAATGAAACTGGATGAAGCCCCATTTCACCCCCTACTTACCCTTTCATCCATTGGATAAATTTATCACACGCTGGCTAAATTTGCTTACCTAGCATGCGTTTTAACGTACCGTCTTTGTCCACCAAGTGATGTTTAAGCGCACCGGCAATATGCAGCACTAACGCTGCAATAAGGGTATAACCTAAATAAAAGTGAATAGCCGAACCTAGCTTAGACAGCGCGTAGTTTATGGGTAAGGTTTTCTCAGGATCTTCGACACTAAAATTAGGCGCAAAAACTTCTAAACCAAATACGTCCAACCCATGGCCGCCAAGTACCGACCCCATTAATCCGGAAATGGGCATAAGTAAGGTACTTACAATCAATACCCAGTGCACCACCGTCGCCAGAGTGTGCTCCCAACTGGCATATTGACCTGCCGGTGTAGGCCAACCATTCTTCATACGCCAGACTACACGTGCTAATGCCACGAACAGCAAAATAAAGCCCGTTGCTTTATGAATAGGGAATAGCGAATACACGCCCTCTTCGGCCATATAAATGCCGGTTGCGAGCATACCTATTATGGTTAACCCAACCATCCAATGAAGTAGAAGCGTCACGGGTGAAAACTTTGTTGCTGAATCGTACTGCATGTATCCCTCTGATTATTAACAACCTAAAACAGGAGTAAATAGTATAGCCTTTTAACCAATGAGGTGAGCAATAAGTTTTCGTCACTGACATCTTTACGCATTCTATACTGAATCACGTCAGTTGATTGCTGCTCTACTCATACAAAAAGGAGCGCACAAAAAGTGCGCTCCTTGTCTCACTGATAGCAGTAAACCCTAGCTAACAAGGGTTTACTGGCGGATGACTTATCGTTGCCAGAAACGAATATTACGCAATGAACCGACAAACTCATCAGCGCTGACGTTTTCAAGATTAATAAAGCCATCGTCCATTTTACTCTCAAGCCCTGTGGCTTTAATTAATGGCAGCGCCGACTGGGTGTAGCCAATGAACTTGTTATGGGCAAAAGCGTCCGAAACGAAATCTTTTGCTTCAGGCTTTTCAGCAAGTATATTGGCACCCTTTTCAGAGACGAGCAGAAGGACGGCGTCATAGAGTACCGATGGGCCACCATCCACTTTTTGCTGCGCGTCAACCTTCTTACCTTTATCACAGGTGACACCACCAATTTGCGGCGCCACAACTTCATACATGGCACCTTCACTGTCTAATGCCGCGGTGACATTTTCCAAAATACTGCCGTCTAAATCGTCACTGACTAAGATACCTAATTTTCTGCCTTTGAAGGTTTGAGGCGCATTTTTTAAAATACTTAACGCATCAGAAGCTGGTAGGTCGTCACGGGTAGACATCGCTGCTTCAGCAGGTTCGGGCATTTCAGCTAAGCCAAGGGCTTCGGCAACGCCTTCTGCCAGTGATTTGTCCACATTTAACAAGTGGGACACCATACGCTCACGAATAGGCAAATGCTCGACTTTCGACAACTCGAATGCGAAAGCATCACGCATATGCATTTGCTCCGTCTCCGTTTGACTAATGTAGAACTGGCGCGCCTGGCTATAGTGATCAGCAAAGGTTTCTGAACGATGACGTACCTTTTCACCCATAACCTCTTCATGATGAGATTTAAAACCGTGTTCAGGGCACGCTCGAGGGTTATTTTCATCCCCTGCCCAAGAGTTGGGCTCGTAATTCGCTCGCCCCTTTGGATTATGCATAGCCATGTGACCATCTTGCTGGAAATGTCGCATAGGGCATTTAGGCGCATTAATAGGCAAGTGCGTAAAGTTAGTACTACCTAAGCGCTTAAGTTGGGTGTCCAGGTAAGAAAAATTCCGCCCCTGCAGTAATGGGTCGTTAGTAAAATCAATGCCTGGCACTATATTTTGGGTACAAAATGCCACTTGCTCCGTTTCTGCAAAGAAATTATCTACCACCTTGTTAAGTACCATTTTACCCACGATTTTTACGGGGACTTGCTCTTCGGGTATCAGTTTGGTGGCATCAAGCACATCAAACTCAAAGTTATCTGCGAATTCTTGATCGAATACCTGCATGCCCAATTCCCACTCAGGGAAATCACCTGCAAGAATAGCATTCCACAAATCTCGGCGGTGAAAATCAGGATCTGCACCGTTTATTTTCAGTGCCTCATTCCACACTACCGATTGTAAACCTTGTTTTGGCTTCCAATGAAACTTCACGTACTTCATTTCGCCTTTGGCATTGATTAACTTAAAGGTGTGCACACCGAATCCTTCCATAAAGCGGAAAGAACGTGGGATAGCGCGGTCTGACATTGCCCACATCAACATATGCGTTGACTCTGGGCTTAGGCTGCAGAAATCCCAGAAATTGTCGTGAGCGGTTTGTGCCTGCGGGAAGCCGCGGTCAGGTTCTTGTTTGGCTGAATGAATAAGGTCGGGAAATTTGATGGCGTCTTGAATAAAGAAAACCGGGATATTATTACCGACAAGATCCCAATTACCTTCTTGCGTATAAAATTTTACCGCAAAGCCTCGCACGTCACGGGCTAAATCTGGTGAACCTTGGTTGCCTGCTACCGTGGAGAATCGTGTAAATACCGGTGTTTTTTTACCTTTGGTTTGGAAAATATCAGCACAAGTAATGTCAGACAGTGACTCATAGGTTTCGAAATAGCCATGTGCCCCATAACCTCTGGCATGCACTACCCGTTCAGGAATTCTTTCATGGTCGAAATGAAAGATCTTTTCTCGCATAACGTGATCTTCCATCGTTGTGGGCCCTCGAGTGCCCGCCTTCAATGAATTTTGATCGTCGTGAACCGGGCATCCTTGCGCCGTCGTCATTGTAGGGTAGTCATCTCCAGCCTTTTGATGAAGCTCGCCGCCTTGTCCTTTATTTCCATTGTACTTAAATGATTCAGCCATGATAAATCCTTGTTGGTCAAAAATAGAACACACATAACGCAATGAATGAATGTTATGTTTGCAACATATCAGCAAGGACAATTCCACATTAAAAAACCATTTAAATCATTAACTTATTCATGTGTAAAGATTGTATGAATAGCAGAATTACAATATAACGGAAAATTTTACAGTCGGAGATTTTGTCAAGATTAGTCAATAAGAACAGACAGGATAAGAGGACCGGCGGAAAAACGCGTGCCTGTGCACGCCCTTTTCCCTACAAATAAGCAACAACAATCACACTCTGTGTTAAGTGGCTTCCACGTAGTGTTTATCTAACACGGCGTGAAGACTAGATATCAATGCAGTCCGATTGTCTTGACTTAGTGCAAACCCGTGAGGCGCAGCGAACCGACCCGCGTCATTATCAAAATAGGCCCCTTTCACCTTGGCAAAGCTCTCGCTCAATGCGGCTTTCACAAAAATTTCAGCGCCCTCTTTAAGGTTGCCACCTGCAATGCCGTACGCTTCTTTTACCATTTTACTGCCTAGTAAGGATTTAGGGTTCACGCTAATAAAGCTAGGCCCAGTTTCACTGTATTTTTCACCTAAAAATTGGGTGAACATGGTAAGGGCTAGCTTACTTTGGGCATAAGCTAAACCATCGCTTAAGCTTGGCGGTGCGCCCACAAGGTTAACGTCTACTGGCGCTTGAGCAGCCGACGATACATTAATCACCCGCCCATCTTCAGGCATTAGGGAGAGAAGCTCAGTGGAAAGCACATAAGGAGACAGCGTATTCACCATGAAACGTACATCTAACCCCTCACCTGTGGTGGGGTTTGACGTGACAAATACCCCAGCGTTATTAATAATAACATCTAGCTGCGACACACTACTTTTTATCTCATTAACGAGTCCACGCAAGTCGGCGAAGCGACTTAAATCCGCACACAGCGTTGACACATTTAATGAACCCAGCTGGCCTTCTTGTTCGGGCTTAGCATACTCATCCATTAGCATCTGTTTCACCTTGTGTAGCTTGTCAGCACTTCGACCATGCAACAGAATATGGTGCCCTTTTTGTGCAAGCATCTTGGCAGTTTCAAGGCCTATACCATCGGTTGCCCCTGTGATTAAAATTGTTTTCATGCGTTTGCTCCTTGGCAACTGGTTAATGCCTGGCCTGACTCAGTGTGAATAGTAAAATGAGGCAACACAACTTCGGCGAGTTTCGCCAGTGTGTCCTCAACGTTTGCTCGATTAAACCTTAAGTTAAACGCCACATGATTTACGCCACAGGCCTCCAGTGATTTAAGATAAGAAAGAAGGGCGTTCACGCCACATCTCACACCTAAATGTATAGGTGAAATGGGGGCGTCATCCTGTGCTTCTATGTCAATGTACAAAGGTTGCATTACAGGCTTATTGTAACGACACACCTCACTCACTCGGCTTCTGAAGCTTTCAATAACGTGCCCTTGAATTTTGGGGCTTCGCGGGTAAGTAATTAAGCCATCTAGATGTTTGGCTCCCCAATTCGGAGTTTGCTGAGACCCACCGGTAATTAACATAGGGAATCCCCCTTTTGTGGGCTTCGGTAGAAGATCTAGCGAACCATCGAGTTTGCCAAAGCTATTCTCAATCTGTCCGACTCCTTTTAACGCCAGACGAATATATTCAATGCTGTCGCGAAAGCGCTCGCCCCTATCGTCGAAACCCCGATTAATTGCAGGATATTCTTCTGGCCTGTCGCCAGAGGCAACGCCTAGTAACAAGCGTCCGTCACTTAACACATCAACGCTTGCTGCGGCTTTCGCTACCTGTGCAGCGTGGCGCTGGGGCAAGACTAATGAGGCAACCCCCAACGCAATGTCTTTACTGGCAACGGACAAAGCACCGAGATAAACAAAGGGGTCAAATACCTGCCCTGCATCCCCAAATGAAGGCACATTAAATAACACGTCTCGCAACCAAACGGCTTTAAACCCTAGTTGTTCAGCCAACTGCACCCTTTCAATGTGCTCTTGCATGGTAGGCACTGGCCCATACGGATAAGACTCAATAGGCACAACTAAGCCTAATGTCATCGCGTTTTCATTAAATGTAGTAGAAAACCCACGATTAAATGCAGCGAACCCTGTTGTGTTTGTAGATGAAGTCATAGGCAAGAGAAACCGTGTTTGTTGTCAAAGAACCAATGCCAGCAGTTTATCAACACACCAAATGAAACATAATAAGACGTATTAAAGAAGCAGTTTCAACGAATACTTTATAATCCAAGCAACTTTCACATTCACTTATATCCTCAAAGGAATATTTATAAAAAGCGTCTAGCCAGCGTATTAATTTATTTATAGACTGCATGCATAAAAATAATGCGACAGGCATAGCGTTGGTGCGCTTTTTTTGATTCTCAGGTTTGCACCAACATACATAGGTTTACGTTGAAAGAAGGTTTCTAAGTTAATGTCTCAACAAAAAGTAGGTTTAGTGGGCTGGCGCGGTATGGTTGGCTCTGTATTAATGCAACGAATGCAAGAAGAGCAAGATTTTGCCCACATTGAACCCACATTTTTCACCACCTCGCAAAAAGGGTTACCTGCACCTGATATTGCCGGAGCCCAGGCAGGTGTATTAGAAGACGCCTTTGATATTGCAGCACTTAGTCAGCAAGATATTATTATTACCTGTCAAGGTGGTGACTACACTAAAGCCGTTTACGCAAAACTGCGTGATGCTGGTTGGAAGGGCTATTGGATTGATGCAGCGTCGGCACTGCGCATGGCTGATGATGCGATTATTGTCCTTGACCCCGTTAACGGTAACGAAATTAAGCATGGCATAGAACAAGGTGTGCGCACTTTTGTTGGAGGCAATTGCACGGTTTCACTTATGCTTATGGCGCTAGGTGGCTTATTTGAAAAAGACTTGGTTGAATGGGCGTCACCCATGACCTACCAAGCGGCTTCTGGCTCAGGTGCTAAGCATATGCGTGAACTCATCAGCCAAATGGGTGCCATTCACTCGGCTGTAAAAGATAAACTCGATGACCCTGCCACGGCGATATTGGATATAGACCAGCAAGTTGCCGAATTTATTCGCAGCGACGACTACCCAAGCGATCAGTTTGGCGTTCCTTTAGCCGGCAGTCTTATTCCGTATATTGATACCCAGTTACCTTCTGGGCAAAGTCGTGAGGAATGGAAGGCACAGGCGGAAGCAAACAAAATTTTAGGCGTAACTGAGAGCCCCGTACCTATCGACGGTATTTGTGTGCGTGTAGGCGCCATGCGTTGTCATAGTCAGGCCATTACCTTGAAATTAAAGCAAGACCTTTCGGTTGAAGAAATTGAAACCTTACTTGCTGAACACAACGAATGGGTGAAAGTCATACCTAACGATAGAAATGCCACCATGGAAGAGCTAACGCCAGCGAAAGTCACGGGGACCTTGTCCATTCCCGTAGGGCGTATTCGTAAATTAACGATGGGCCCGGAATACATTTCTGCCTTTACCGTTGGCGATCAGCTGTTATGGGGTGCTGCCGAGCCTCTTCGCCGGATGCTACGCATTATACTTGGTAAATAGTTGTTCTTATAAAGGCTCCAGTTGGAGCCTTTTTCATGTTTTCGCGTGCGGTAAATAGCGTATATAAATAAGGATGTTTCCCAAACGGTATAGGTGGCACTTCTACCCACAACAACGAAGCCCTTAGCAGTTCGCTTAAAACACAATATATCAACGCTGGCGTACCCAAATGGTTTTTAGAAAAAGTGCTGGCAACACCGAATGAAGATTTATGGATCCCTGACCATAACGACTTACGTAAAGCGAAAATCATTACCCAAGTTGTGAACAGTGCAGAGTATGGATTTAGTGGCTTTGGCAGCGACGAAAACATTTCAGAAGAAGCGATAGAGCAAGGGCTGCTTACCCACAACTACATGAAAGCCATGAAAAAATTTGACTCTGAGACTTACGAAAAAGTCATTGCTATTAATAGGCAAGTAGTGAAAGAAGGCGGCACAATGAATAGGGTGTCTGTTGCCATTAATCAACTTCTACAAACGCGCATTAATCATTACCTTGCTCACGCAAGTGACGAAGCGGTGTTGTACTACTGGCAGACTATCATTGCACAAATGGTAGCCTTACGTACTCACTCCCCTCTTGCCTGTGCCTCGTTTGCCTTTCCCAGCGACATTCCATTGCAACATCATTATGGAAACGAAGGCACCCTACCTTCGGCGCTTATAGAACAAGAACTCGACGCAATGGCTGATTTAATAGGGAGCTTTTCTCCTAAACCTGCGCTGTTAAGTGATGAAGACAAACAAAATTACATTAACCGGGTGGTGAAAAATATGAAGCAAGAAAATGCAAACTATTTTGAGGTTATTCAAGCGCCTGCTGATTATTTGTCAGATCCTGAAATATTGTGCTTAGCGTCAATTTCATTAAACAAGCACTTTGTGGCGTTTAAGCCAGAAGTGAGCAGCGCTCTGCTAAGAACCATTAATACGCTCTAGGTTAAGTTAACGTTTTGCGCTATGGTAAGCGCAATGAGTGTATAGGTTATTCGTTATATAAGACGTATAATCAAACGTAAGCAAAAACATTGCTGGCGTACGAACACAGAAACACCCTTGTTATTAAACTTTTCATATGGCCTAGTGAGACATCAACGTTAACTTAACGCTTTATATAATAAGAATCATGAGCGCATGACTATGTATCGGGTTTTACTATTTACACTGACAATATCATTCTATTTTTGTGCACTACCTATCCAGGCTAACGCCTCAGATAAAACCAATGTACACGCTGAACTCGCGCAATTTGAGGCTCGATTATCGAATGAGCGCCCAATGCCCATTGGGGAAATTACCGAAACCCTCGAGGCAAAGCTAAATGCCAGTGATTATTCTCTAGAGGAAAAACGCCACCTCGGAGCACTGTATACCGCATTAAAATTACGTTTACATCACACCCCTTCAAAACCCATTTATGATTTACTTTCCCGCCTAGCGGATAACTCCCCCGCAGGCATGAAAATTAAACTCGGTTTGGCTCGAATAGATGGGATTAATGCCAAATACGACAGTGCTTATACCTACTTTGGGGAATTAATTAACGCCGATTTTAATGACAAAGAAACCAAAGCGTACGCCCTTGCTTATCTCATTTTAACTTACAATGAGGCACAAGTTTTTGCCTCCAGCGCGGAGTTGCTTAATACCTTAGAAGAGCTAAGTCGAGAACTTGCCTCGCCAAAACTTACCGCGCTTTATTATTATATGCTGGCTGATTACAACCATTCTATTCAATCTTATGACATTGCCTATAACTACTACAAAAAATCGCTGGCACTTGCGCAAGAGCATCACTTTTGGGTGTTGATCAGCGATAATTTGTACGTTATTGGCATTCTTTTTAGAAACCAAGGCCAGTACGAAAAAGCCATTAGTTACTTCGAAAAAACCATCGAAAACGACAAGAACATAGACATGAGTTACTCAGAGTACCTCGCTTTGTACGGCATGGCGTCTACCTACTTTAGAACCGACGATATCGACAAAGCACTCGCCATGGCAGATAAAGTGACCTCCCACCCACTAACGGCCTCATTTTACGACAGCGAGATATACCGACTTAAAGCAAAGGCATTATTGAAAGTAGACCGATTAAAAGAAGCCAGAGAAGCCCTTGATATGTCACGGGCTATGTACAACGATTATCGCACCGATGAGAAAACAACATGGCGTGCCGATTTAGAAAAGTTAGCCGCTGAAATCACCGCTAAAGAAGGTGATTTTCAAACGGCTTATTATGAATACATTCAGTTTCACAACGACTACGTTGAAGCCAAAAAGTATGAAGAGCTAGAATTACTGGAAAGTGCCGATTTAATTAACCAAATTGCGCAGCAAAAAGAACGCGCCTTGCAATTGGAAGCTCAAAACCAAGCCTACTTGTCGATGCTTGAAGCCAAAGAAGCCGCACAGCAAACCCAAAAGCTCTATACCCGCTGGCTCATTGTTTTCGTGGTATTAACCCTGCTGACGTTAGCGACCATATTGGTGCTTTTCAAAAAAGCCAAACAAAGCAATGCACTCACCGCATTAGCCAAAGAAAAGGCAGAGCTTCATAATCGCTTAAAAACCGAATTCATTTCAAACATAAGCCATGAAATTCGTACCCCGTTAAATGCCATCATTGGGTTTGGTCAGGTCTTAACCGAAAAACTTCAAGATAAAGACACAAAAAAACTCACCAACCAAATTGTTAATTCATCTGAGATGCTGCTTCAATTGATTAACGATTTGCTCGATTTTTCAAAAATTGAAGCGGGCAAATTGGCATTAGATTACGGCCCCTACAACCTACGGCATAGTTTGAAAAAACTTGCTGACATTTTTCATGCTCAGGCTGCGAACAAAGGGTTAGCGATTGTTTTCAATATTGACAAAGCGTTACCTAAACAACTGATTTACGATGAACTACGCGTTAAACAGGTGCTTGCTAATTTAATTAGCAACGCAATAAAGTTTTCAACCCAGGGCCATATTGAAATTGGCGTACACGTTATTAGGTTAACTGAGCAAGACTGCACGTTGGAAATTTGGGTTAAGGACCAGGGTATAGGCATTAGCGAAACACAAAAGGAAAACCTGTTTCAGCCGTTTATACAAGCAGAAAGCTCTACCGCCAGAAAATATGGCGGTTCAGGGCTAGGACTGAATATAAGCAACAAACTGTTGCAACTCATGAATTCACAAATAGCCGTTGAAAGTGATATTGGAAAGGGCTCGCGCTTCTCTTTCACTGTTACCTTACTTACAGCGAATCAACACACACCTTTACCTGTGGATAAGCCAGCTCCTGTTCTCGAATTCTCGAAAACCCACGTATTATTAGCTGAAGATAACGATATTAATGTTGAAGTTATCCAGGCTATGTTAGCGGCAACCAACTTACAAATAACCCGTGTAAAAGATGGCAACCAAGCTATTCATGCCTTCGCCGACAAGGGGTTTGACATTATTTTGATGGATATTCAAATGCCCGAAATGGATGGTTACGAGGCTACACGGGTTTTAAGACAACAAATGGGCGTTACGCACCCGATAGTGGCGTTAACCGCCAATGCCATGCAACAAGACATAGACGCGTGTTTTAGTGCAGGTATGGATGCCCACATAAGCAAACCTATCCAAAAAGAAAATTTAATGACCGTACTACAGCGCTTTTTGCAATAACCACAGCCCGTGTATGTGAGCATTTCCCTCTCTATTTTACACTTTGTAACAAACCTCTATGCGGCTATAGACCAAAGTGCAACATTGCAACTAGGCATCTTTATTCCTCGCTGTTATATTGAACAATAGGGACAATCTAATAAAGACAACAATGACGACATCTTCGCTATTAAAATTTTCAACCTTACTGATAGGCGCAAGCTTACTCGGTGCTTGCACAAAACCTGAACAACCATCCGCGAACAACTCTACAGAACAGTCCGCACAAGAATTTGTTCTAAATTATGAAAAGATTACCCTTGATAACGGGTTAGAAGTGGTTTTTCACCAAGACAAATCAGACCCGGTAACGGCCGTGGCGCTCACGTTTCATGTTGGTTCTGCTCGGGAAATAGAAGGGCGCACAGGCTTTGCGCATTTATTCGAACATTTGCTGTTTTTAGAATCAGAAAACTTGGGTAAAGGTGGCTTAGATAAAATGAGCTCACGCATTGGCGGTTCTGGCGCTAACGGCTCTACGAGTAGAGATCGTACCAACTACTTCCAAACCGTGCCAAACGACGCGTTAGAAAAAATGATTTGGGCTGAAGCAGACAAGCTCGGCTTTTTCATCAATACCGTGACAGACGCTGTTTTATCGAAAGAAAAGCAGGTGGTCAAAAATGAAAAACGCCAAAGTTATGATAACCGCCCTTATGGCCATGCAAATTATGTTGTTGATAAAAACTTGTACCCGGAGGATCACCCCTATAACTGGCAAGTCATAGGCTCGTTA
>CEVI01098424.1_pt1 | contig 14138 bp, 13 predicted proteins | sample 531471 | NCBI WGS metagenome assembly CEVI01 (sample SAMEA2623513, study PRJEB7988) | marine metagenome | isolation source: saline water (ENVO:00002010), including
TCTTTGCGCTTAAAATAGGCAAAAGCTTCTTCCACTTTTCCTAAATAGGTAGGGCTTTTAGAATGCCCGTTATCAAAATAGCCGAGATACCGGTACCCCAAGTCAGGCTCATCAAACACCTTGCGAATTTTCTTTAAGTTACGGTCACGGCCGATCACCACTACATTAACCGCATTCCCGCCTACTTCCCGGTATTTACCTCGGGCATAATAAAACAGGATGCGATACAATAGCAAACTTCCAAATAAGCACAGCAGTACATTGCGGTGATACGCAATAGAATGAAGTGGTGTTTGACTCAAGCTAAACCACGCAAAATAGCCCAACGTAAACAGCAAATACAACTGAATGGGTTTATGAATATTGGTAAAGAAGCGTTCCTTACGTGAAGTTGGATAATAGTCGATCGCATAAGCACTCAACAACCACGTCGCATTAAAAAACAGCATTGAATTAATATCAAAATATAAGTTGGGTATAAACCATGCAAGCATCCCATTCAACAGGCTTAAATGGATCAAAATACTAATGGGCACCACCAGTGCGGAACGTTTCATACGGCTAGGGATTCAACAGTAATAGGTTAGTTCAACGAATCTAACACAGGCACAAGTTAACTTTTTTTAAATAAGTACGACCTTACTTGATCTTTTTAGAGGACAATTGCTTTTCAAAATAAGCAATGGTATGACTTAAACCTTGCTGTATATCTACTTGCGGCTCCCAACCTTGTAGCAAAGCCTTGGCTTTGGAGATATCGGGCCGACGCTGTTGGGGGTCATCCTGAGGTAAAGGTTGAAACACCAGTTTGGAAGAAGAACTTGTTAGTTTTATAATCTCCTGAGCCAATTGCAACATGGTAAACTCCGCCGGATTCCCCAGGTTCACAGGACCCGTAATCGAGGCGTCGGTTTGCATCAAACCCACCAACCCATCAACCAGATCGTCTACATATTGAAAACTTCGGGTCTGACTTCCGTCGCCAAAAATAGATAATGGTTGCCCGCGCAAAGCTTGCACCACAAAGTTAGACACCACCCGACCGTCGTTGATATTCATATGCGGACCATAGGTATTAAAAATACGGGCGATCTTGATCGCAACGCCATTTTGGGTATGATAATCCATAAATAAGGTCTCAGCACACCGCTTCCCTTCATCATAGCATGAACGGGGCCCTATGGGATTCACATGGCCCCAATAGTCTTCGGGTTGCGGATGCACTGCCGGATCCCCATACACCTCCGAAGTACTGGCCTGCAAGATCTTCGCTTTAACCCGTTTGGCAAGCCCGAGCATGTTAATTGCTCCCATTACAGAAGTCTTAATAGTTTTGATGGGATTGTATTGGTAATGTACAGGGCTGGCAGGGCAAGCTAAATTATAGATCTCATCCACCTCTGCATAAAAAGGTTCGGTGATATCATGCCGAATCAATTCAAAATACGGATTGGCCAATAGGTCCACAATATTTTCCTTGCTCCCAGTAAAATAATTATCCAAACACAGCACTTCGTGACCTTCTTTAAGCAACTGCTTACACAGGTGGGATCCAATAAAACCTGCACCCCCGGTGACTAGAATACGTTTACGTATATCCAAATTTTAATTCAAATTTAAATCTCTTTTTAAAGAGGTAATTAAAGTTTCATCTGCAAAAGGCCGCAATTTACACAAAGGTTGAATAGTTTCTTTATCAAACAACTCTTCTAAAAGAATACGGAGTTCTTCAATGTTAAATGCCACACGCACATAATTTAACTCATCCATTTTTTTGGCTGTCGCCATCTGATGTTCATTGCGATGCTCTCCTTTGGCTGCCGAACGAGGAATAACGATTAACACCTTTAAAGCGACCAAAGAAGAGATGATTGTTCCCATTCCAGCGTGACCAATAATTAATCGAGCTGTATTAAAATAGCGTTCAAAGAGTTCAGGTTCAATAAATGGAGTTAGTTTAATATATTTAGGTTGATACGCTTTAACTGTCGCCTGTACTACAAGCTCTTCATCTATAGTTTGACTCCATTGATCTATAAAAGCAACTAACCTATCAAAGGGTTCTTGCGTCCCGGTAGTTACAAAAATCATAAGTTCTGATCTTTAGACAAGACACTCCCCGCATATTTAATTCTTCCTTGTGCCAAATTAGGCCATTGCGTATAAACATGACTTACAAATTTACTAGCAATTTTCCCGCTCATAGAAAGTTGCTCAACATTGGCTACAGAGTCTACCCAAATGGTCTTTTTTTTGAATATGCGGCCACAGATAAGCGCCAGAAGACCGGGAGCTGCTCCTGTTGAGATCAAGACCTCCGGTTGTTCTTTCATTATAATGGAAATTAAGGCCTTAAAACTTTTTAATAATACTAAAGGATTTTTTCGGCTTCCATCAGGAATGGTATAGAAGCTATGATCAGGCACCGTGGCGGCAAATGAAGCTTTTGTAGAAACAAAGATCACTTCTTGCCCCTCAAATACAGGGGTTAAACGCAACAACTGGATCCAATGCCCGCCTACCGAGGCTACAGCGAGTACTTTCATTTCTGAAAACCCATTTTTTTAACTAGGTAATTGGAGAAATACCTCCGTATTTCAGGGTCTTTAATCCGCTTCTTTCTGCTAAAATAAGCTCCGAAATACCCCTTAAAATATCCACTGAAATTTTTTGGTTTAAGAATAAACAGATAATTCAAAGATTTTAAGAAGGCAAAGAGTGGTGTTATCCCTCTAAAATAAGCAGAATATCCGTAATATTGATAATTCACCTTCTCCCCTACTTCTCTACAGCTATACCCTAATTCTTTTAGAGGTTCACAGCGCCATCCTTTAATTTCAGCTTTACTTACCGATAAAGCATCGGCCGAGGGCCCTACAATATAACCAGCCTCATCAAAACAGGCCTTTTTCCATAACCTACAGTTACCACGTACCCAATCCCGACTTTTGCCGTCGTATTTGCCATTCAAATTGTAGGCTAAACCACTCGATATACCTATATCTTTATTTTTATTCATATAGGCCGTTAATTCTTGATAATACGTTGGTCCCGGGAAGCAGTCTGCGTCTAAAATCCCTATAAAATCTAAAGTATTGAAAAAGTCTGCCTTTCTCAGATATTCAAAACCCTGATTCACAACTGTCGCATATTTAACTCCTAATTCATAGGTGTCATTCGGAAGTGCATAATTAAGTACTATAAAATGTTCTACATTATCTATGTGATCGATTTTCGCTAATAATTCAGCAGAACCATCCTTGCTTCCATTCTCTACGATTACCCAAACAAAGATCTTCTGATCCTGTTGTTTAATTGAACGAATGAGCAATTCTATATTGCTTTTTTCGTCTTTGAGTGGGGTGACTATTGCTATTCTATTCTCCATAATTGGTCAGATTCTGTGATTTATTAAAATAAGATATCAAAAAAATAAAAGTAAACATATAAGGAAAACTCACAATGACGTTCCCAAAGAACATGGGAACGAATAACACCAGCATAAATAAATACTTTTGGCGCGCTATCAGGCAAAGCTTTATCAATAAATAAAGGTACACTAAGGCCCCAACAATACCTCTTTCCACAAGTAGACGCAAATAATCATTGTGCGGGTCATTAACCATAAAACTATAAACGTAATTACCGTGGGACAGCGTTTTTAATCCCTCCCCAAAAAGCAGTTGCATACTGCCACTATTTTGGGTAAACTCTCTAAATATGGCCAGCCAATAGGTCATACGCCATACCAAACTACCATCAGAACCAAAAGAGTAGCGATCTGCTTTTTTTGAAATCATTTCAAAGTCAACAACCACAACTTTCTCCATAAAGGCATCCAGTGCACCTGAAACCTGAGCGACTACAAGTAATAATGCCGCTGCAAACAGAAGTTGTAAGATCAATTTGAGACTAATGCGTTTGTCCACAACATAAAACAACAGGATGGTCATCATAAAAGTGGCGAGTCCTCCGGAGCTTTTAGTGATCACTACGATGGTCAATAAAAAAACAATCCATAAGCGTCTGATTAGGCCTGTTGATGTTAATAAAAAGTATACCAGTGGCAGGAGACAATAATAGGCCAGGTGGTTGGCGTGTGGAAAATAGGCTTGAAACCTTATCGGCAAGATAAAAAGCAATGGTAAACACAACACAATAGAAACTAAAAAAATCTTAAAAAAGAATGTGTTGTCTTTGGTACTCCATTTAAAACCTATAATAGCGAGCACGACCCAAGACAGTTGTTTTAATACTTCGCTTACATATTCAAAAGGATCAATAAAAAAAGTAGTAAAAAATGAAAAGAACGCCGTTGCGAAAAATAGTGACAAAGTGATTTTTACGACTTCATTCCTCCAAATGTATTTTTTAAGCAGCTTAACAAATGGAGTCAGCGCCAAAATCATCAACGTTCCTGCTCCGGCAGATAAGGAGCCGGCAACAAAGAACGCAAATAATAAGATCACGCGTTCAATCCTGCGTTTTAAGCTCATATATTCATTTCTCACCGGTAAAGTTTGCATAATCTACAACTGAAAAAAATAAAAACTAGGATTGTTTATATACGATTCAAAGGAGCCATGCTTCCCCTCTAGTGAACAGTTATCATACTTTTCTTTAAGAAATTTTACAAATTTTTTGTTGAACAAATTGGTTTCATTAAATCCCTTCATGTTTGGCAAGCGTTCTAAAGTTTTAAACAATCGCTTCCCTATAGGCGTATTCAAATCAAACCAATCTCTCTTCCCATATAGCGCAGCAATAGAACTAAAATTATTGATAACCCTTAGATTAAATAACATATAGCTTATAGGCGTGCCGCGCTTTTCTTCAAGGGGCATTCTTCCGTTTTCGGTAAGTTGTGTGTTCAATAATTTAGCCTGAACCTCATCTAACATTTGATGAATCTCAGCTTCCGGTTTATGAAGATAGCTCGCTAGCGCTATACGCTGTAAATAATAATAATTAAAAAGGTTATTAGAGTACTTCATTAACTTCAAACCTGCATCGCTATGCTCTAACCATACTAAATAGCTATGCAACCATTCTCTTAAACCCAACTCCATATCCTGATTCCAACTATGGCTCGATTTCAATAATAGAATGATATCCGGCAATGCCGCTATTTTGCGTAATTCAATCACTCCTGATGGATTACCCTGGCAAGTACCAAGCTTCATTTGAGCATAATCAAGGTGTGGAAGCATTCCAGTTTTATCATCTAAAAACCAACACCTCAACAGATCAATTGCTTTAATTGCATAAACTTCTTCTTCATAAAAAAAATAAGCCAAAGAAAGTATTTTCAAATCAATCATAAGACGATTAAAATTCTCCTTATCTTCAAATTCCTTTACCTTTCTATTTACCACACCGTCCACTTTACGTAAACCTTTACCTTCTTCAGGTTTAAAATAATATGGTGAAAAGCTTTGGTAGTTCTTTTTATCTAAAGCACAAACAGTTGAATCATTTATTACAGAATATAATCCCTTATTAAGAGCTTCCTGCGCCTCTTCATTAAGCTTTTTAGAAAATCCCTTTAAACTATCTCTTTGAAAATCCTTTTTAAACTGAAAAAGAATTTCCTTTTCCAAGACTAAGAAATCGTCAGTATTTTTTAAAATTTGTGAATTAGAATAATTACTAAATCCAACGAACACTAGAAAAAAAAGGAAATACTTCAATACTTTGACTTTAGTAATTTCGCCGGGTTCCCTACAATTATTGAGCCGGCATCAAAACTTTTTGTGACTACACTGCCTGCTCCAATAACAGAGTCATCTCCTATAACTACACTTCCTATTATACAAACATTGGCTCCGATATCAACATTAGATCCGATATTTGCACCTGCAGATTTGATTCCATTTATATCCTTTTTGTTACCAAAAGTAGTGTTTTGTCTTATAGTACAATTTGAACCAATTTTTGTACTATGATGTACAACAGTACCTTGCCCATGCCACAACTTCAAACCGGGCCCGGCCTTGACTTGAAACTGAAGTTCAATCCCTAAAAACCATTCAATCGTAATTCTATACCAGATTAAATAGGGAATAAGTAAAAATTTCCATAGCCCACTCTTTGTAGCTATATGAGCAATTCTAAAAGCTAGCATAACCAAACGCCCCTTCAAATTACCCTTATTAGCCGACCAATCTTGAAATATTCCGTACATTTTTGATGTTAAGGTTTAGTATGTAAAAAGCCTTTTTATTTTCAGATAACTTTGATATACAAAATTATAAATTGGGATACCCAATGGGGAAATAGCCACTAAAAACTTCAAATGCCTATATTGCTTTTTGTTAAGCTCTGTATAAGAAAATCTATTTAAAATTTGCTTTGCTTCCTCTGTATGTGAACTTAAAATATACCTTTTAGCCACTACTAAAGCCTTCTTAGCAATGTATTCATTTAGATAATAGCTTTTATCATCATAAAGGTCTATCCAAGTTTCAGCAGAACTATCAAGTTTTCTCTTTCTAAAGCTGAAACCACTATGTCCTAATTTATAAACCGCAAGTATGCTAGGAGTAAATGCTACTGAAAATGTTCTTGCTACTTTAGCCCACATATACACATCTTGACCTGAAAACATGCCTCTGGGGAATCCTCCCACTTCCTCATAGGCTTTTTTAGTAATAATAGTGGCAGATGTCCAACTAACAGGATGTTTTATTGCTTCTCTAAAATAATCATCCAGTATACCTCTCTCAAGATTAGCGCAAATGGGCACAAATTTTTTAGGTAATTCAATCTTATAGGCAGAAGAGTACATTCCACAATCGGGGAAATCGTGTATCAACTTACTCATTTCCATAAGATAATCGTGCTCCCAATAATCATCTGCATCTAAAAAGGCTATGTATGCAAATGTTGCCTTTTCTATACCATAGTTTCGTGCTACAGAAACCCCTTCATTTTTTTTAGAGTAGATCTTAATTCTTGGATCTGTAAAGGTTTCAGCTTTTTTTAAACTATTGTCCGTCGAACCATCATCTACGACGATCACCTCAAAGTCTTCAAAACTTTGCTTCAGGACCGTTTGTATGGTTTGTTCTATATACGCTTCTTTATTATATAATGGTATAACAACACTAAACATGCAATAATCTGTTAATTAGTTAAAAGCTTTAAATTGTCCTCTTTATAAAATTTTATCCTATTCTGTTAACCTTTAATATGAGCTATGCAACAGGCAGCATTTAAAGTAATATTATAGTCAACTTTTGAAATTCAAATAAACTACTTTGGCGCAAGCCTGACTTTGTATATAGACAGTCCTAAAAGGCATTCGTCAGAAACAAATTTTCAATTTTATAACAAGCCTAAGGATATAGAAACCTTTGACGGTGCCAATAAAATAGAATAACACAACCCTGCTCTAGCTTAGATCGTGATAACCTTTAAACCATTCTATAAAATAACCAACGCCCTTATCAATATCTACACTACTCTTATAGCCATGAGCTTCTAAACCTCTGGTGTCAGCCCAGGTCTGAGGTACATCTCCAGGTTGCATAGCAAGAAACTCTTTTTGGGCAGTCTTACCCATATGACGTTCTATAGCTTCTACAAATTGCATTAAAGACTGTGGACTACCATTTCCTATATTAAATAGTTGCCAGGGCACAGCTTCTGTTATGCTTCTAGGTGCATTCTTGTGAGCCAGATAAATCCCATTGACAATATCATCGATATAAGTAAAGTCTCTGCTCATCTCTCCTTGATTAAATATTTTAATCGGTCTGTTTTCAGATATAGCTTTAGCAAATAGATAGATGGCCATATCCGGTCTCCCCCAAGGACCATAAACAGTAAAGAAGCGCAAGCCCGTCACAGGAATACTGTATAAGTGACTGTAGGTATAGGCCATAAGCTCATTGCTTTTTTTGGTTGCCGCGTATAAGCTTATTGGCTTGTCTACACTATCCTTTTCAGAAAAAGGAACTTTCTTGTTTTCCCCATATACACTTGAACTACTCGCATAAACGAGGTGCTTTATTTTAAAATGCCTGCAGCACTCTAGAATATTTAAAAAACCAACGACATTGCTAGACACATAAACGGATGGATTTTCAATACTATACCGCACTCCGGCCTGAGCAGCCAGATTGCAAACTTGGTCAAAAGCTTCTGATGCAAAAACGTACCTTAGCGTTTCTGCATCCTCTAGATCAGCCTTTATAAAGGAAAATGATTTCGGAAATAACGTTGATGAGTTCATTTTCTTAGGAAGCGCTGCTTGAGACCTAGAGACACCCAGCTCTTGCAAACGCGCATATTTTAAATTCACATCGTAGTAGTCATTAATATTGTCTAAACCTACAACTTTATGGCCTTGATCAATAAGAAACTTACAAAAATGAAAACCAATAAAGCCTGCTGCACCTGTTACTAACACTTTCATTTCTTAAAACTGTATTATGATTAATATTCTATTTGATAACAATGAAAATATCGGTGAATCCATAAGATCTTCAATTCACAATTCACTATATAGCGCAACAAACATTTTACTTATATCCTCAGGATCATTAAAAGTTTGCATTTCTTGTTTCATGGCTTTACCCCAATAATCAAAAATATGAGGTGACTCCCTTTTTAAATTAACTGCGCGCTCAATGCTGTCTTTTAATACTTGTTTGTGCTCATCATGATTAGTATAAGTATAACTTAACAGATGCTTTTGCCCTTTAACATCCAAAACAGTTCCTATTTGTGGGCAAATAACACTTCTTGAATAGGAAAAAGCCAATATAACTGTGCCTGAGTTTAAACTACTTGTTAGGTCATAAGGCAAAATCACGAGCTCATGAGCTTTGATGGTATCGATCAATTGATCATCATCTAAAAACTGAAAATTTGTAAGAATATTCTGCTTATTGATTCTTCTCAATAAGGTTTCCTCATACGCCGAAGTATAACACTTGCCGGCAATGGTCAAACTTACTTCATCTTCATCGAATTCTTGTACAACATCTATAAGCAATTCAATATTCTTATAGGGTTTTATAGCACCTATAAAAACCAATTGTAGCGGCTCCCGACTAAAATCTTGACTTATTTTTTTCGTACCATAAACACCTATATAGTTGGGATGCGGTATATAAACAGTTTTCTCTGCAAACCTTGGTGATTCGGTATATAAAAGTTCTTTTGTTGCGGTACTATGTATAACTATAGCTTTTGATCTTACCTTAAGCAAGCGCAATAGGATTTTCTGCAGTAAAAACACCTTTTTTATATGCGGAGTTCTGTTATGCATCGTCCACACGATCTTCTTACCTGCTAGTATTAAACATAAAAGTTTTACTATTTTTTTATAAAAATCAAGACTGGTTTTTATACTTTCAAACCAATTGAGATGTACAACCTTAACTGCGCTAAACTTTTTAAGATCAGTAAGCATTTCATTAAGTGAATACACTTCAAGCCCTTGCTTTTTTAACCCAGAAACTATCATTTGAGGGTACTGATTACTATCACTTTCGATGGGATCAAAAACGATTTTCATAGTCTCTTTCAAGAGTTGATATGTTTCTCTAAAAAGTTAAACGAATCAACACGCCATTTAGCCAAGAATTCATTTACTTTATCCCAATTGATTTCCTTTCCTAATATATATTCTACCTTCTCTTGGTCAAAGCTAGTCATAATATGCTCTTGCAATCCCAACGCTGTTAACATACTTTCAACCCGACCGTTCATTCCCTTAGCGCTTCCCGTATTGGGTAAAACGATAAATTTAGTATTGTTAAGTATACAAAAGATCATACCATGAAAGGAAGTGGTGATGACGAGTTCTGAAGTACTTATATTATAAACCCACTCGGGTATGGTCGGATAAGCATTGCCCGTAAAGTCACTGTTGGCGGTAGCGTGAATTACCGATTTATGGGGTAGGGCCTTGGCAAAAGCTATAAATTTGTCTTTATCTACAATTTCACTGTTCCCCAACATATACATAAACACCTGTTCCTTCTTCACCCCGGGCTGCTCCCCAACTTTATTTAGTTCCAACAAGTCTACCCAATCTTCTTTGGTAAACAACAAGGTAGGATCTAATACCCATTGTGCCTTATGGCCTAAATCTTCTGTAAGTTGCACTCCGCTTTTTTCACGAACACTAATACCATCAAAATCCTTCAAATATGATTTAAACATCTTTTGAGTAGCCTCATCTTGCTCGGTGACACCATAACTTGCAGCGTAAGAAATACGCTTAACATCGGCTCCACCAAAACCTAACAAAAAAGCTTCCGCAGAAACTTTAAAGGTATGATTCCAAACCTGATCACTCCCGGTAAGATACACATCAGCTTTTGGAGGGTTTTCTTTTAAAGAATCCAGTGTTTTGAAGGCTTCTTTACCAAAAAGAATGTGCTTCTCTTTAAATTCTTGAAACCTTCGTTTTGCATCCATTTGCTTGGATTTTTCACGAAGAGGTGCATCCAAACGATGCTTTAAAGAACGTACCGGATTAAAGTTGATTAACCTTTCAACAAAGCTTTGTTTATTTTTAGGAGCAATACGATGATATTTTATCAAAAAAGGCTCATGGCCCATTTTTTTAAGTGCTGCTTGCATTGCAAACAATTGCAAGATCTGCCCATAATTATTGTTAGATTCCCAAAAAGTAATAATACCTATTTTCATTATTATTTGTTCTTTGAATTTTAATTAATGCAATTAATTTGATTGCTTAAGCACCTTTTAAATTAATTCACAAACACTTTCAAAATGCTAAATACTAATTTAATATAGTCGCAAAACCTCTTGTTTTTCCTTTCTATTAGAATTTGCAACCCTAAAAGAATCCTTAAGATTACCTACTGCTATATACATTATAGGAACAGTATCTGCATCAAAATCCATCAATCCATCAAATATTTTATTTCTTTCTGCGGTATAACTTAGATTTAAACAACATGTACCTAACCCCTTGCTATGAAGAGCAAGTACTATTGACATAGCAAACATTCCCCCATCAATGAATACCTGATTCCGCTCATAAGCAAAAAAATGAGATAACTTACCTGTAACCACAATTAAAGAACTTATCTTTTCTCCAAACCCCTTATTTCCATTTTGATTGGAAAGGAGTTTCTCTTTTAAAGCGGTGTTCTCAGGCTTAACAATATAGGCCTTCCAAGCTTGACGATTACAAACAGAAGGAGTAAATTTAGCTAAGTCAACAGCGGCTTCAACCTCCGCAATATCGACGGGTACCTCGCTAAAATCACGTATACTATGGCGAGATTTAAAAAATAAATCAAAATCAAAATCAACAGCCTTTTCAATTTCAGACTTATAAATCACCTTAGTTCCTCCCCCACCAGCAAGTTTAGATGTTGCCAAATCATTAAATTTAGTATCAATTGAATTGATTTCTTTGATTACAGGGTTTTCGTTGGGATTATTTTCAGCATCGAAAGTTTTATACTCTCTAAGAACAGCTATAGTATCTGTTGCCACTTCATCAATACCATATTGATCTATATAGAGATTAAGGTTGACTATTAATTTTCTAATTCGTACAACTCCAAAACCTATCCTTGGTGCAGGAAGCGCTAACCCTTTTTCAACGGCGTGATATTCCTTAATGAGAAAACTTTGAAGTTTTTCCTTAGAATCCAGATCAAAAGATGCAGAATAACTTTTAAACTTCTCAGAATCTAAAGCGTAGCCATCGTCTATAATTTTTCCATTACGCATATCAATTCTAAATTTTGAATATTTATTCAAAACAGTTTTAGGAATAAGTCCCTTTAATACCTTTTTTATCATAACCCTTTTATTTTATCTCTTATTTTATTAAAACTATTCTTTACAAGACTTCTTTCTTGAGGCTCTAACCCTAAGAAATAAATTAACGCTACATATAAAAAACCTGATATAATGGCGGTTACTACAAAACGGTACAAAAAGTCAAAGACACTAATCATAACTACATTAAGTAGCACACATCCTAATACTGGGAGCAATTCTCTCAAGTAAACCTTCTTAATATATGTGTAAAAGGATAAGCCTAATTTATATTTCACAAAAAGCATCCTTAAAAAACAAGCTAAAAGCTCTATAAGTACATAAGAGACCAAAACCATATAAGCATCAACGCTAAAAAATTTTAGCAATACATAAGCCAAAGGCAAGTTTAAAATAATCACACTTCCGACAATGGTTTGGTACCATTTTATATTTCCGTAGGCCTGCATGGCCGATTGTAGTCCAATGGTCAATTGATTAGCTAAAGCGCCTAATAAAATGAGCTGACAGAAGATCACAGTATTTGGCGGCACTTCTTTTAACCAAAACATTAGGATACCCTTCATTTCAAAAATGATAGGTATAGCAAAAAAAGAAAGTAAAAAAAAACCAAATTTACTGGCCATCATCGACAAGCGGAGCATACGCTCCCGATCCCCTGCGCCTTCGCTTTTCATAATTTGCGGGTTTAAGGCCCTTAACATGGTCCTCGAAAAAAATTGAAGTTGGGAACCTACCTGATTGGCAATCCCGTAAGCCGCATTGACCACGGTACCAAAAAATAAATTCAAAATTAAAGCTAATCCCTGATTACGCCCCATACCACATAAGGCTCCAAACAAATTCCAGCCCGCAAAGCCCGCCAATTCTTTTACAAAGCCCGCCTCAGGCTTCATCACACCTTTAAACGTACATTCGGGATATTTTTTAAAACAAAACACGCTGTACATAACAAAACTCACCACCACGATACTTGCGGTTAAAATTCCATAAATCACCAAGCGGTCGGAACTCAAGGTATATAAAAACAACGCAATACCTAATTTAAGCAGGGTCTCTACGATATTTACAAAAGCGACCCACAACATATTTTCGTGAGCAGTCAACAAGCCGTTAAAAGGCACGGTAATTACTGTAAAAAACACCGTGATGGCCATATAATGATAAATGATCCGGGCGCTTTCGATACGATCTGCAGGAATGTTCAAAAAGCCGTCAAACAAGAAAAGACCAGCAGTTTCGAGACCTATGACAATTAGGATCCCAATGACGATATGCAAAAAGAAACTGTTGGTAAACACTTCTTTTTGTTTTTGCAGATCCTTCCGCCCTTGATGAAAGGACAAATACCGCTGCGAAGAAGTGGCCATTGCGGTATTGAGAAAGGAAAGCATTACGATGATCCCGGCCACCAGATTATAGATTCCATAATCGGTACTTCCCAAGGCATTCAGGACCAAACGTGTGGAGTACAGGGTGATCCCCATAGTCAACAACATGCGCCCGTACAAAATTAAGGTATTGGCGGCTACCCGATTGGCTGCATTCACTTAGTGATTTTTTTTAATTAAATAATTTAAATAATACTGTAGCGTCTTACTAATCCCACTTGCAAAATCTTCCTGAGCCTTCCACCCCAGTTGGTTTTCTATTTTAGAAGCATCAATGGCATAACGCCTATCATGACCTGCCCGATCTTGCACTAAGGTAATTTGCTCCTTATAACTGCCCTGCGCTTTGGGCTTGATACGATCCAATACCTTACAAATATACTTAGCAATGTCCGTATTCGTCCATTCGGCATCTCCGCCAATACAATAGGTTTCTCCGGCACTCCCGTGCTCAAACACAAAGGCTACCGCCTTGCAATGATCTAATACGTATAACCAGTCTCTTACATTTTGCCCATCCCCATAAATGGGGATCGCCTCCCCTGCTAGCGCTTTGCGAATAATAGTTGGAATGAGCTTTTCCGTATGTTGCTTAGGCCCGTAATTGTTAGAGCAGTTGGTGATCACCGTATTCAATCCATAGGTGTGGTGATAACTGCGCACCAGCATATCCGCCGAAGCCTTACTCGCACTATATGGAGAATTAGGTGCATACGGGCTGGTTTCAGTAAAAGATCCGGTAGCACCAAGACTCCCATAGACCTCATCGGTGGAAATCTGATGAAAACGCGCATGTGCAAAGCCCCTTTTATAGACAAAAGGCGCTTCCATCCAAAAGCGATAGGCTACATCCAAAAGCGTAAAAGTTCCGGTTACATTGGTTTCGATAAAAACCCCGGGATTGTTGATACTATTATCTACATGCGACTCTGCTGCAAAATGAATCACTCCGGTAAATTGATGTTGCTC
>CEVI01123835.1_pt1 | contig 14010 bp, 23 predicted proteins | sample 531471 | NCBI WGS metagenome assembly CEVI01 (sample SAMEA2623513, study PRJEB7988) | marine metagenome | isolation source: saline water (ENVO:00002010), including
TCATTCAAAGAATTGAGTAGTAGAATGCGTCAGACATTTGTTCAAATTAGTCGTGGCATGATCTAATGGTAGAGCCTAGTGCTGGCTAGGCTCTTAAATATATGCCCAACAGAGTATTAATTAATTTCTATTTTTCGCGGCTTCAGTTCGTCAGGTACTATTCGTTTCAATTGGATGCTTAAAAGGCCATTAGCCATATCAGCACCGTCCACTCTTATGTGATCCCCTAGCTGGAAGGAGTGGTTAAAGTTTCGGTCTGATATTCCTTTGTGAAGATATTTGGTTGATTCGCTATTAACTTCTTGAGTAGCCTTTACGCCCTTGACTGTAAGTTTGTTGTCGTGAGCCTCAACTTCGATTTCTTCGCGTTTAAAGCCTGCTACAGCAATAGTAATTTGATACTTATCGTTCTGTAACGCCTCAATATTGTATGGAGGGTAGCTTTGTTGTTTGCTTTGAATATAGGCAGATTTGACTAGTTGTGTTAAATGGTCAGCGCCAATGAAAGAGCGCTCAAGTGGAGATAAATCAATAGTTCTCATAGAAAACATATCCTTTTAAAAAGCAATATTATTGTATTGCCCCGATTAGTCGGCGGCGGTTTTTGTTGACCTTCGAAAAGCATCAACATTTTAATATATGAGGAGAGAACGCAAAATATCAATAGTAGTGTGAGTATATTTGGCTATTTTATTTGAAGTTCCTGCGATGAAACCTTTAGCCAGTCATTTAAAGTGATGAGTAGTAGAATGCGTCAGACATTTGTGCAAGAGCTATAATTAACGCTAATATAGCCATTTTTTTGTAAATTCTTCTTGATTTAATTCTTGTGCATCATGCGCTATGGATTCCATTTCCTTAAGCAAGTCACTAAAAGACAAATTGTTGAACTGCATTCTATTATCAATGTATTCTAGAGCAACGGGGAAGTTTTTTAGAATTCTTTTGTGTCTACGCTTATCATAATGGTCAATACCCTTGCGAGACATCAATTTTCTGACACGGCTGACATCTGCCATTAATGACGTGGCGTACTCTTTGGTTATTTCTTCTGAAAGGTAAAGTACAAGTGCGCTCCCGACATCAGCTATAGCTTCCACTCTTCGCCTATCCATCCTATGATTGATTACGTTTGACGTTTCTGAAAGATGAAATAATTCGTGGAGAAAAAGCCATTTCTCAAAAAATGCGTCAAGGGTTCCATTCGAGTTCATTTTTACGTTGCGATAAAGTAATTTAGATTGCTTTGAGTTTGTACCATGTGGGTTTACCTTTACGAATTTCACATAGTTATGGGAAGAAAGTTGAACAATCGTAACCATAGTTTCTGCTGACGCTAAATAGTCAGCATAGACTTGATAGAGTCCATCAATGCCCTCAAAATCTTTGGCCGTGTGTTCGCTTGTGTCTTCAGGTTTGAAAGAAATCGGCACGCATTGTAATGAGCTAAATGGGTGTACAAACCAGTGAAGTTCTTTTGAATCGAGCAGTGGTTGAATATCCTCATATTCAAGTTCGCTACAATTTTCAGGATGTAAAATATTATCTTTTGCACTAGAGTGGGACGGCACTAATCCCGATAAAATGAATAAAAGCCAAATATATTTCAAAAGCTCTACGTCCGTAGTGGTTCGATAGAGCTTTAATAGGTTTACTCAGAGCGCGTTATTCAGTGTATGGTTTTTACCCGATCAGATGGACTTTCGTGCAAGCTGTATTGATTTCCTTACGTAAGCTCTTCGAGTCCATCGGTGTCTACCTGGAGCAATAGTCCTCTGTATGGAGGTTCGCCAAGCCTGTCTTCTTGGCTTGTGTTCATTAGCGCACAAACAATCATTGTTATTGCTTCTGGCATTTTTTGTTTTATTGCTTTTTTCAATGAATTCTTTTGGTGGTGATTGTGACGCGTCGAAAGCGTAGACTTTCTTGCTCTTCATGAGTTCTCCTGTTGTTTGTAGTGATCTTATGCACTAGCTTGGGTTAGTCAAACGATAAGGAGTGAAGTCGAAGGTCGAGAAGCAATAATAAAAATTATATTTACTTTTGCATTTATAACATTAGTGTTATGAAAAATTAATTAACCGAAAGCAATCAAATTATTATGACACATAAAGAGCTGGCTCTTATCCCTGAAGACTTCTTTGAAGACATGCCACTTAACTTATTGCCAACCCAACTTACTTTTGCTGCTCCTTTGCTCTTGAAAGAACATCTCCTAGTGCAAGCGCCCGAGCTATTGAAAGAGCAGTCTTTACATATCGTGATAGCTGGCGCTTCAGGTGTTGATATGATTGCTAACGGAGAGGTCTATTATGCACTTACGCATATTATGGAAGAATTAAAAGACAAGACATTGACGATTCATCTTGTAGGAAAGCAACTAAATGAAGGCGTGATCCCAATTCATAGTAAAGTAGCTGAAAAAAGTAAGTCAACTAACCTGAAGATTAAAAGATTTGACGGCGAGTTAACAGAATATTTGTTGGATGTATCGCCTCACTTAATTTGCCTAAATCATCCTGGATTTGAAAGTCACTTCGATGAATGGTTTGGGAATGGCCGCATCACCGACATGTTCAGTTCTAAGGTGGTCGGTTGTAGTTATAGTACCGATGAATACTTTATTGACGGTTTGTTTTGTAGCGCTATGAACGTGCATATGAAAAATGTGCAACGGAGTACGCGATGCCTATTTGATGAGCCAGTCCCTCATGCGTGGGGAATGACTACATGGATGTTAGATACAGGCGAGTATGAGCCGGATGACCAACTCATCAGTTTTGCTAAAGGCACATCATACCGCTTTATGGCGATGGCAATGAGTTTAGGTCAGAACTTCGGTGATGATTGTGTGCAAATCGATACGAAAGGTAATGTCTGGTACTGGGTGGGTAAAGATCTTTATCTTAATACGACTGATGCAAAAGTGTATTTTCGAGAAGATGATAAAGAAGAACTTTACTATGACGAGGAATTTGTACTACCTCAGACTTATCAAGACATGATATGCGACCTTCCCTATTGCAAGAGTGCCTACTGCGCGATGCTTTCATACTATGTGCAGTCAATAGTCGGGGAATTTGATACAGAATCTGGGTCAGATAATAACGATAATGAAAGCTCTATAATGGATGCGTTAGGATCGCTTTTTGGTAGTGACGAGTGTCCTTCTCATATTGGTGAGCGGGTTGGCGGTGTTAAAGGCATGAATCAAAACCCAGAGTTGTTAGGGACTGATACAGAAAGAGCGATACGTGCTTTGGAGCTTTCATATAATGAGAAAGAAGCTCTAAAAGATCCGAATAACTTAATCCTCGCGCTTTTAATTGAAGCGGCTAATGTCTTTAAGGACTTTAAAGGAGGGTTAAGTCAGGATGTTGCTGAGGACATCGCGAAGGACTCAGTAAACGAGTATATCGATGTAGCGTTCTTGACCCGATATGGATTAACATGTGAAGCCTCGGACTCTTTGGTGAAACTCTATGTAAGTGTACTCTCAATTATTTTAGAGTCTGGTGAAACCCACACTACATTAGAGAGATTAAAAAGGTCTGATTTAGTGGACAATCCCGACGCAAAGGTGCTTTCGCAATTCTTATTGAACTTATGTGAAAGTATGATTGATAATGTGATGAAAGTTGCATCTGACAAAGCATCTCCGTCCAAGCTTTCACCACAGGGGAAGGTTATATCAAGCCTGATAGGTATTGAATCGTGGGCGTTAAAGAATGGTGTAAGTAAAGAGGAGCTAAGGTTAATACTGCTCTCCGAAGCGAGTAATCTTGAGCAGGTGCATGACCTCGCGTGAAGTTAGTATCTAGTTCGTGTAGGGCACAATTAAATCAACAAGAAATTATGAAGGACTATCGTGGTAATAAAATCCAACTCAACGGGTAGCGAAGCAGCGCTAGATAAATTGCTGTGTAACAACCGTGTTAACTTGTCTGCCTGGTGTGAGGGGAATATAGGTGTGTACGGTGTTACATTGGGGCTAGGGAAAGTCAGAAAAGACGGAAACTATACAATTCCCTATGTGTCAGTGCAGTCCTCTCATTACCACAAAGCAAGTAAACAGTTCTATCTGTCTACTCATGGATGGCCGCAAGCACTGTTTAAGGCGGTGGATTATGCCGTAGAACAATATGACGCTCACTTTCCAGGGCAATTAGAGCCGGAGCAACTTAACTGGGTTAAAGCATGGGCAAGGCTGACAGATGTTGAGCATCTGATCACAGGTCTAATGTGGAAGAAAATTGCGAACTCGACCTTGCCAGTCATGGTTAACTCCCCTCAAGTTCTTTGTGAAGAAGTGAGGTTTATTAGTGTAAAGCCTTGCAGTGAGGGTATGGGAGTTTTTTATCGCGCAGATAATCAGCGGCGTCGGATAGTTCGTAGTGTTGCGGAGCTGTATAGTTGGTTGCCCTATATCGCAGCGTCTGTTGCTCACGAGAGGTTTCAAGAAAGCGAGAAAGAGGAATACGGGTTAGCTGTCTACTATTCACTAATAACATCTTTCGTTGGTATTCTGGAAGAAAACGGTATCAGCGATACACCTCCTTACTCAATGACCAAAGAGCGTTTTATGCGAATGTTCAACGCTTTCTTCGACGGCTTTAAGGGGCTGCGCACTCTGCCCGATATGCCCTCTCCTTCCGAGCGATTGTTGCGTGCTAATGAAGAGCGAGAACCAGAGCCTTACCTGGTTTTCGGTGAAGACGGCAAGCCTGTAAGATTGCCACACGTAAAGTTTTGGTGGGGTAAAACAAAAAACTCTTACCTTCCCTACGTGATTGCAGGCACAAAAACATTTTCTCTAAGCCGACACGGTTGGCCGAAGTCATTTGAGTTGGCCGTTAAAACTGTTGCTGATGCAGTGCATATAGAGACACCTGATCGTTTATCGGCTGATGAAAAGCGATGGCTTGAAGGATGGGTTCAATCTGAAGAAGGCGAGCAGTGGGCAGCGAATCAGCTATGGGAAAAATGTCCCAATCCCAAATTGGCAAGTCTCAACTCCGAGTTCATGCTAAGTGGATTACCTAGGTGGGTTCGGGTTGGGCACAAGGACGATGCCACTTACATAGTTTTTGGCCGTACTGGTGGGAAAAAGCAAGTCCGTGTTCACAGTTTGAAAGAGTTCGTAGCATGGTTGAGTTATGCTGCTGCATGGAACGCGCAACGTTATGTCAGTCAAAATCACCATAGAGAATATGCGCTGGCCTGTTATTTTGCCTATGCGACATACTATCGTGACGTATGCCCCATCACCTTTGAAGACAAAAACTCATATGTAATCGGTCTAAATACATTTATGCGTTATTTTGAAGGTTGGTTGCCTCAGGCAAAAGTTGAAGGCTAGACTGTTTGAATGTGGCGTGAATGAAAAAGGCAGCTTCGCTGCCTTAAGTTATACCAGTAATGCATCAAGCGTTTCATCATACGGATGAAAGCTATAGCGCTTCAAAATGGTTTTTGAGTTGCGCGTGACCATGTGATGATCTATAGCTGCTCTTACATTTTCACCAAAGAAGAATTTTTTCAACTCCAGCGTGGTTGGTGTAAACACAAGCTTAGCGTGAGGGTAAGATTCTTGTGCAAATTTCAAAAGTTCAGTCGCATTGATGCAGTTTGGAAGATCGAAGTCATAAATATGCTCAGACCAACCATGCCCATCTCGTACCTTTGCTTTTTTTCCTTCGTTAAACGATTCAAACAGTTTTTTCAGAACACTGTCAGCTTCGTGCTTTGAGCCAAAAAGGATATGGAACTCGGCACCTTGCCACATTAAGTATTGTACTGAAATAGTCCATTTATCATTGAATCTCGTTCGATACACGTGACTGAACGCGCCCCATTGAAATGCGACTCTGTCGGTAAATAATCTTTCTTTTAAATTCATAATGTCCTCTCATATGCATAAAGTTGCAATTCTATGTAGGTGCTGATGGCGAAGAAAATGAAATAGTGATGATATGAGGAGTAGTGGATAAAGTGGTCGGGTTTGAGGTAAAGTAAACCCGTCTGATGACGGGTTTAATAGTTTAGAATTTAGTAAACAGTAAATTCTGGAAGATGTTTAGTCCTGTGAGCGCCCCATTGAATTTTCTTATCAAACAGTGCGGTATTATCGACCAAGGTTGCAGATTCATAATGCCAGTCACCTGGAAAAGTAGCTCTTTTCCCCGAGATGTGAAAGTCATCGCAACGCTCGTTGATTTTGACATGAACTTCAAAAGTCAATCCTGCTATATGTAAATAGCACTGCGCATACGTTTCCGGCAGTGCGCCTTTGTTGATGCGAACATAGTATCCTTTATCGGCGGTATCCTTAACTTTTGCGTGCTCATCTTTATCAAGATAAGCTTGCTTTTTGCTCTGTGGCACGAATGAAGTACATCCGGCACCTAGAACAAACAAAGGTTCTGGGTTCAGCTTTTGAAATAGCTCGTCCACTGCTTTAGTGTTTGGCAAGTCTTTGACTACAATCTTGAAATCAGCGTCATGCGCTTGAGCACAAAATTTACTATTCTTAGAAATTGAATCAAGCCAACTTAGATCGTCTTTAAGATCTTGAGGCAGGTCATTTATAAAAGCGGTTAGAGCAAAATTAGTCTGCTCTGCATCGATAATGCTCTGCCTGTGAGTGTCTTCGATCTGCTTTATTTGCTCTGCTTGTTGTGCTTTTAGCGCTGTAATATCAATTTGTAAATCTTTCATTTTTAGTCCTCTTTAATGCGGAATTGCATATTAAGAAGTATGCTTAATCTGAGGAAATAAATTATATCTGTGTAATGTTCGATATTTTCCGTAGTTTTTAACAAGGGTGGTAGGTGTTAGTCGTCACGAACTTAGAAACATTGATTTCGAAGTAAAGGATATGCACAGCAAATTAATAGTTTAAGAACGGGGCTTTAATCTTAATGTTGACGATGCTTTTGTTCCCAGTTTAACGGCTTGAACACGCAGTCTTCTTGATACAGATACTTTCTTTGATTGTTAGCGAACAGAATGTAGGGTTCATGATTGCGTGTGCTATCAAAATAAGTGCGATAGGTATACCAGCCTTTAGAGAGGCGCACTTCAGTCCAGTATTGCGATTTCACCCAGAGATATCTGCTTGCACTTATGATAAGAATAGCGAGCGCTGCAATCATAACCAACTCAGTTCCCAAAAAAACTAAAAATACAATAGATAAGTCTATTAGTAAATGTCTTAGTTGATAACGGCAGAGGAAGATTTACCTCCGCTCTTCTCCACCATTGTGGCTACTTAATTCTGCGGCAATACTGCTGCAATTAAAGAGGACAATACTATGAAATTATTCGCTACAGAAACACGTTTCCATCAGACACTTTCACTTATGCCTATTCTAGAGGATGGGGGTAATGTTTGCTTTAAGGGTATGGATGGATATGAAAGTATAGCTACTGAAAGAATGCTTGAAGTAGCACGACTTGAAACAAGATATGACACAAGTGGTTATTGTGGAATTCAGGATTATACAAACTTTTACCAAATATTAGGCGCTGGAGTTGAAACACTTGCACTTAAGCTTGGGCAGGATATCGATGTGCTGCGTGACAAATTGGTTCAGATCTGTTTGTCGTCCAACGCATTGCGTGAAATCCTATCGTTCGTAGTCGATGCTCGACTTGCTCACGAGTCCTTTGATTCTGTCACACATGCTGATGTCTTGGAGAGCCTGGAGTCTGTTCTTTCACATATGACCTACTTGGGATTACATATTAAATTTATTGTAAAGCCGACAGAAAGCGGTAATTACGAATTTGATGTGTATGTGGTCAATGGCAATGAGGAAGTGCACCTTATTGAAGGTGCTGAGAGTGGCTATGAGAACATTAACCTAAAAGAGTTGAAGATGGCGTTTGTTATGCTTAACTCCGTGCGAACATTTGTTGAACAAGTTCATCGCGACGGCTGCGTACGGTTTAATTCGCCGACATTTCTCCAGTTAAACGATGTTTACTGGGATATTGAGCTTAATACACCAGAAGTCGACTAAACCACCTACCCCGCTATTAGCGGGGTTTTTAAATTTCATTCGACTAACAGTTATGGTTTCAAGTGTGCTTAAAAGCACTTGCATGTTAGCGTCATAGCATTAGACTCTATGCAAAGTTCGAGTTAAACAGTAGATAAATATGCAAAAGGATCAGATATTGTTTAGACCGCATCGTGGGTCTCTACAAGAGTCCATGGATGCGGTGGTTGAGGTTGAGAGTTTTAGTGCGCTGATCAATATGATCAAGTCTGATTTATCTCAGTATGGTCATGATTTGGAGATAAATGAAAACACCGTTTCTGTGCGTGAGTATCATTATGATCGTCGAAATGGTTGGGATACACATATTGTTTCCCTAGAGCGGTACGGTGTATTTGGCTTTACGAATCGGTCTTTTGCCGAACAAGATAAGGATGTTGAGTGATGAAAGAACACCAAATCCATTGTAGCTATTCTCATGAAATGAGAGATGCCCTTCATGCATTTTTGCTCGAAAAATCTGTTCAAGTAAATAAGGTAGCAGGCATACTCGCACTTTGTGCTGCACTGCTCTTGATCGGTTCCATATACGAATTGTTCAACTTGTGGAGCGTGTTTGCTTGCATGGCGTTGATTGTAGTCATTGATGTCAGTTATTGGTTGATCGCTTATCGAGTTAAAAAAGGATATTACGCGACTAATTCCAGTGAAGCTCAGAAATTTATCCAGTGGTGTTCGGGGAAAAATTTTATTGATGTGCGAGAGTCCATCAGGCCGGAATCTATTCAGTCGATCATGGATTATATAGACGAGGGTGAACCCGATTTGAGCGTGGTTAAAGCGGAACTCGGTGAATTGATCCACCGTCGCAATGGTACTTACTATAAGGATTCTCACGATGACTAAGCCTGTTGCTTCCCCAGAAACAATAAAAGTCGGGAACACGCTAATTTTCAAATGTGATGAATATCGAGACGGAAACATTTGCGAATTCGACGGTACTGTTCAGATGATTTCTGAAAAAGGCGTCGACATGATCTACCTAAGTGGATACAAATCACGCAATGACTTCATTCCGTGGAAAGATATAGTCGCAAAAGTAGATAAACGACTACCTTACGTGTATTTGAAAGATATAGCATTTAGCGGTCACTTTCTCGTGTTTACTGGTTATGAGACCATGGAAGAGGAGTTCTTAGACCAGTCTTTGAAGCGGCCACATCTGCTTTAAATTCAATTAGTGCAGAAGATTTTTTAAAGCAATATGAATCGATAAAAGTTAAAGGTGGAGTTGGCGAAAAGGCAATAGAGTTCCTCATGCGGAATATGAATGAAAGCGTTACTATAAAATTTACCGAAATTGAAAAATCAAAAAAATAATATTACCCCACTCTATTGACCTACTGCTCTAAGCAGTAGGTCAAAAATATCAAGCATTCACCTCTTAAAGCTGTTAACTTATTGTGTTGGTATACCAACATTGTGGTTTAAGCATACTTACAGTTTTATCTTTATGGGACGCCACTAAGTATAAAAAAGAATACGAGATTTCATATTTAGCCGCTTTTGTATGGATGTACCATTTTTAGAGATAAAAAATGTATTATTGATAATTACGGTATTAAGATGAAAGAAAAAAATAAAGTCAGTATTTTTAAGTGGGAGCCTTTTACTTATATCTGTGAAGGTTTTGATGGTAAGAAAGAAAGTATTGGTGGTTTTGCCCCTTCAGATGTAAGAGAAAAATGCAATTTTTGCATAAAGAAAATACATGGGCCTGTGGTGACTGGGTTTACGAGCTGGGTCATGTATCAAATTATTAATGCAGGTAAGGGCTGATAATGGATGTTACATATGAGCAGGCACTGGATGCAATAAAAATGCAGGTGGCATCAAGTACACGTGATTGGGCTAAGCGTTGGGAAGGTAGAGACGAATCTACGTTCTGTCGTAGAAATGGAGTGCCCTCCTTTGTCGTTGCTAGGTCTTTGGGTGTAGAGGCTCGTAAGATGCTACAGCAATTTAGAAAAATGGAAAAATATGGCTTAGTTGTCATCGTTCGAGAGCATAATTGGACAAGAGTCTGGCCTGTAGGTTTTTTGAAAGAATTGCGCGAGGAGTGAGTGATGTTAGAGAAGCATGAAATTTTGCTCCGCATAGCAGAAATTGAAGAAAAGCCTTTTCCCGTCGAAGCCGTTGGGAACGTCGGAAAAAAACATGGGTTTACACCTATAATCCACTAAAAGACATGGATGAATTAGTCGCGTTAGCGAAGAGATATCGAATCTGCACAAAGTTTGAAGGTGCTGGGGCAAAGGCTCAGGCCAGAGTAATGCACGGTCACGAACTGAGGTATGTTTACTCTGATGAGGTGTTTAATACTTCATATGAAAAAGCGATTGTCCTTTCCGTTATCAACCTTTTTGATAAGATCTTAAAAGGCAACCCTTTTATATAAATGAAATCTAAAAGCAAAAGATAATGACCGTATATACTTCAAAAAAAGAATGTCGACCAGTTGAAGCCTTCATGTGGGAAAGGCTTGAATTCGATTATGGAATGGTGTTCGGTGGCATCAAAAAACTCAACCTAGCTGAACTACAGTTATTAGAGGTGGCCGTGCGTCAGCAAATTATGGATGAACTGAATAATTCAAATAATGAGTACATCGATGAGTAACAAAAATGCAGTAAAGATAGAGAAATTTTACGAAATGGAAATATGGGTTGAGTCAGACATTTTGGGCGCAAAACATGTGATGGTTGAACACACTCACCCTACTCAGTCGGCATTTTGCTATTGTACGTTTAATTATCATCATGGTTACACCAGTAACGCTGAGATAGCTCGTCGAGCGATAGACATGGCTGTCTCATTAGGTGCTAAAGAACCTGTAGACATTAAGAGCCGTACTTTAGATGAAACCTTGAGTAATATGCTTGAAGCAGATGAAAAGGATAGTCTTGAGCGCATATCGCTTAGCCTGGTAGTGAAAAGCTGGTTAAGAAAGCATTTTTTGAGAAGGAAGGGTGATGAACAAGCATGAGTTTTATCCACAAGGTTCTCCGATAAAGGGGGTGGTGTCGAGTTTATTAGATGCAACTCTTTTCAAAGGAGTTTGCCTGGATGTAATAAAGGATTTGGATGCTCACTATGAGTTTAAGACTCCGCTGTGCGGGTTTTGCGAATATGTAGTGTCCGGCGACATGGCTCGCGCTTATAATAATGCGCATAAGCTCATACAGCCCTATTTTGATCAGCACGTGAAGTGTATTGAGGCTTTTATGCAAAAGGTCGAAGACCTTAAAAACCCCAATGTTTAAACAAGGTGGCTAATGATGTCTGAGGTTGTTCATGTAGCTCCAAAGTCTGACCAAACGCTATATGAGGCGCTGGTTGCTTTTCATAAGCCGCAATGTGCCTATGGTGAGTGCTTAAAGAACATCAAGCCTGGAGATACGATTCCGCGAGGTAAGTGTCGTAGTTTTTATAAGAGACACGAGTTAGGATATCTCGCCTATTGGCGAAGCAAAGATTTCGAAAATATTAGAGTGTGGAGTGGCGAATAGTGAGTGTTTTGGAAGAGTTGGCGGTAGATCATCCCTATTACTGTTCTGATTCTAACTACTACTCAAGAGAGTTTAAACAGAATTATAGTACGATGACTGAGTTTCTTGATGCTTGGGAGGAATTGGATGTCGATCAAAATCTCTGCTTTAGGTGGGATGTTACGCATAGCAAAGATGACGAAGCTGAACTGGGTGAATATTTCGCGGAAGTATTCATAATGGAACAACGTCGTGGTCTGTTTATCCCCTGCATGATAAACAGCATTGATGAAGATGAGGCCAAGCGATTTAAGGCGTATGCAGAAAAACATTGGAATACTATAAGAAAAATATGGTCTCCTTTGGCAATATGTGAAGAACAAGAGTTAGGGCAAAAATGAATGATAGTTCGGTAAGGGTGCATTTAGACTTGAGCCTTGAAGAGGCTCGAATAGTTAGCGAAGCCATGGAGTTGATAGCTCGAATCCAGATGGGGCAATTGGACAAAATCGAGAATGAATTTACCTCGTCGCCGAGAATAGAAATTGGTTCAGCGAGATTTGATGACGTTAGAGCAAAGCTTGAAGAATTATCTAATGTCTCAGGGCTTCAAAATTTAGGTATACTGCATAAAGATGTACCGGAACATGCTCGGATTGCATGGGACATGCATCAGGTTGTTCGCCGTGTCATTGCATATCATAGGCAACCTCAAGGAGGTTTGGAGACCCACTTTGACCCGCCTATGCTGACATCGAAAAGAAGTTCTGCAAGCGCATCTATCACTGGAAATTAACAAGGTGAACAGTAGGTATTTCAATTTGGCATTCAGCGAAAAGTGTAAAAGAAAAGCCACGAAACGTGGCTTTAAATAGTTAGGTCTAGCAATGCTTGAGAGAGTAGAATTCTCCATCAGACATTAATTCCAACCCTTCCTCTTCTAGATAGCTTGCGAGTTTAGCAAAACTCAATCCAGATTGTTGAATTGATACTTTTCTCCCTTTGAGTAGGTCGACGCGTATCTCAAGTTTTGTCATGACTTATCCTTTTTTTGCTAATTAAAATTATGGCTTTACTGAAATTAGTATCTAACTGCGGTAACTTTCAACTTAACAAAGTTATCAGCAACTAATGCGAATGGCGCTTAATATTTCAAATTCAGCCTGCTGATTTTGAAGAAGATATAACGAGCTTTACTACATGCAACTTGCTATGAATCGAAATTTTGAGTCTGGCTCAAAAATCAGAAGGAGTATTAGAAGGACTGGAGAGTAACTATGCTATACTGAATGAGTTAACCATTTGGTGAATGCTTTGGGTGGTAAATAAGCGCTCACTGAGCGCTTTAAGTAATTACTAAGACTGTCTGCTCTCAATATTTACGTTCCTTTGCTTCGACAGCCCCCTTCGTGATGTGGTCGGGGTGTTCCTTACCAATTTCTTCGAAATATGAAGGGCACTCGTCTGTTGCGGGGCAAGGCTTGCCTTCTAAGTTCTCGCCCAAAAAGTCACGTCCACATGAATCACATTGGCCTTTTGAATTAATCATGGTAGTCCTCATTTAAGTAATTTGAGCAAAATAGCTCTGCTACACCATTATTGGTTTAATACAATAGGCGAGTTGAACGGGAAGCGAATTCTACTACAAATACAAGTGTCGGGGTGCTATCAGATTTTTTCCGCTCCCCCTCCTTATTCATAACTAAGCAATAATGCTTCAAGGACAAATAAGGAATTAGAAATGACTAAAGTAGAATTGGTGCGACACGTAAAAGCAGAAAGCAAAAAGTTGAAGCAGACTATTGTTAAAGCGATTGCGGAAAACGATCCACAATCTCAAGTGACAGTAGAAGCAGTAAACCAACTGTTGGATGAGCTGAACAAAACCGTTGAGCAAGCTGTAGTTTAACGCTCTCAAAAATTTTGAGTTAACATGCAATGAAATATTACTAGCAGTTACCATTGGTAGCTGCTTTTTTGCATTAGTGTTGCAAGGCTAACAGCCTATCCGTTATCACAGAGTACGAAAGTTACAACTTTTTAGCTTTATAGCCTTCAACGTAATACTTGCGCATAGGCCAATATGTGCCTGATGTCTTATTGTGTATTCGGCCATCGTAAAGCACAATTTTCATATTATTGCGACCTGGTCGTCTTACAAGTCTTCCTATCCCCTGCTTTAGCTTAAACATGCAATCCATTTTTGCTTTATGGAAGTCTTTCTTGCCATCCGAAATGTTAACAAATGGAAGTTTGTCCAATGCGAGTAAGGCTACTGCGTTGTCATCTTCAGGGTCAGCGGAATTGTCGCTAATATCAAGTCCTGTCCAAGCGCCACCAGTTGCAAGCCAAACGGGGTTTCTACCGTTCTTGTAAAGAGTGATATATTGCTGCCTTATCTTAGCTATCTGCACCGCTCATTAATTACTAATCAAACCTGATCACACAGGCCAGCACGA
>CEVI01123728.1_pt1 | contig 13530 bp, 11 predicted proteins | sample 531471 | NCBI WGS metagenome assembly CEVI01 (sample SAMEA2623513, study PRJEB7988) | marine metagenome | isolation source: saline water (ENVO:00002010), including
ATCAGTTTAATGAATGCGGATGTCCCCCGTTAATGATGAAGAGCCTACATATGTGCTACAGTTTTAAACTACCCACTATGCTTATACACTTAACTTAAATTATCATTGGTGCACAAAGCATTAAAGAGATGCTACCTCCATGTATTTCTAAGTGGCCTGTGCGGCCATGAACTCTGTTATTTCTAACCGATACCACTGCTTATTTTTCTAAGTGGCCTGTGCGGCCATGAACGATGCCACATGTCGGGCTATGTTGATTGGGAGTTTCTAAGTGGCCTGTGCGGCCATGAACTCATCCCACTGCTCGCCGTCCGTCCACCCATCTTTCTAAGTGGCCTGTGCGGCCATGAACTCGAATTTTTAGAAGAAGACACGATTTATGACTTTCTAAGTGGCCTGTGCGGCCATGAACCTATCGACATTTGGTTGATGCACTCGCCTTCTTTTCTAAGTGGCCTGTGCGGCCATGAACTAGACTTCGGGCTGTTTGGACACAAGGATGTATTTCTAAGTGGCCTGTGCGGCCATGAACCCAAAAACACTATGCTCTTGTCGCATCCACGATTTCTAAGTGGCCTGTGCGGCCATGAACTCAAAATAAACGTCTACCGCACTCGTTGGGAATTTCTAAGTGGCCTGTGCGGCCATGAACTAAACGCAATGTTTTTTATCTTGTACGGGTGTTTTCTAAGTGGCCTGTGCGGCCATGAACTAATTGAAAGAGACTATGTGCATGATGATTCATTTCTAAGTGGCCTGTGCGGCCATGAACTGAAAAAAAACACAGTAGCGTTAGAAGATTACTTTCTAAGTGGCCTGTGCGGCCATGAACAGTTAGACGGGAAAGCGAAATCTGCGCTGCAATTTCTAAGTGGCCTGTGCGGCCATGAACCGTATTTATAGACGGTGAAGAAATTACATCATTTTCTAAGTGGCCTGTGCGGCCATGAACACTCTTATCTCGGCGTGGGTCTATTGTTCACTTTTCTAAGTGGCCTGTGCGGCCATGAACCAACAATGTTGAGCGTAGTAAATATTTCAATATTTCTAAGTGGCCTGTGCGGCCATGAACGCAAGCCAGGCACCGGCGGGCAGGGATATGCTTTTCTAAGTGGCCTGTGCGGCCATGAACGCCAACCGGGCGAGGCTGCTGATTATGCCGGTTTTCTAAGTGGCCTGTGCGGCCATGAACTTAAGCAATTTGGCTGCACTAAATTCGCAACGTTTCTAAGTGGCCTGTGCGGCCATGAACTATATTCTTTGTTTCTGGAAACCCTTCAGTATTTTCTAAGTGGCCTGTGCGGCCATGAACAACCTTTATTCGGCCAAGTGTCGGGGCGAACATTTCTAAGTGGCCTGTGCGGCCATGAACGTGCTCAAGCTCAATTTTAAGCGTTGACTCAATTTCTAAGTGGCCTGTGCGGCCATGAACCAAAAGAGCGTTTCGGCCTGGTAACAATTCGCTTTCTAAGTGGCCTGTGCGGCCATGAACGGCAATCACGACTCACCTCCCGTTAACGTAGATTTCTAAGTGGCCTGTGCGGCCATGAACCTTGGTTGTCAATGCGTTTAAATCATCTTTAATTTCTAAGTGGCCTGTGCGGCCATGAACACCACCGGCATAAGCGCCCGCCTCTCCCGGTTTTTCTAAGTGGCCTGTGCGGCCATGAACTTTAGCCGGCTAACTTCAAGAACGGCATGGGTTTTCTAAGTGGCCTGTGCGGCCATGAACACTACACAGGCAATATGAGGCTTCATTGGATTTTTCTAAGTGGCCTGTGCGGCCATGAACATACAGCACATTTGAACCGTCAAAGGAAGCTATTTCTAAGTGGCCTGTGCGGCCATGAACAAAACGGTGGTACAACTCTATTAGGTACTGCATTTCTAAGTGGCCTGTGCGGCCATGAACGTATACATACTTCAACCCTCGCCGCTCCTTTATTTCTAAGTGGCCTGTGCGGCCATGAACTTACCGACCGAATTGAGGTGACAAACATTACTTTTCTAAGTGGCCTGTGCGGCCATGAACCTTTAGAATTAATGCTACGTGACTTTGAGATATTTCTAAGTGGCCTGTGCGGCCATGAACTATTTAAGTAGTGGAAGCCACCATGGGTGGCATTTCTAAGTGGCCTGTGCGGCCATGAACAGAAGATTGAGGCGATAAAATTAGCGCTCGATTTTCTAAGTGGCCTGTGCGGCCATGAACAGTAAAATTCACTCAAAAAAATGATGTGTATAAATGCGTTAGAGTAAATCTAATGAAAATACCAATAATTTCCAAGCATCTCTAACGCATTGTTATTATTACTTAATTTTAAAGAGCGAAATTTATTAATCAAAATTTAGGCAAAATAGCCGTTCGGTTTAATCCATAGGTGTTGAATCGCTGGTGGGTTGGCAGCTCATCAGTATTGACAGCAACACGCTTCTTATCAATGTTTAAGCAGAACTCATTCCCGCTGGCCAAGCTTTTAAGTTTGATAAACGGGACTCGTGATTTAACGTCGTCCTGTTCATAGCCTCCATAGTTCGATAAAGCTTGCTCATACGTCTCTTCGTGCCTTTTCATCCTTCTTCGGATGTGCTTCTCCAATGAGCCCTTTGTATTCTCTCGAGAAAAGCTTTCATAGCTATCAGTCTCGGGAACAAGCGCTATTCCTCTGACATGAACATAGTCAGATAAGCGATGAAGCCACCTATTAATATCTAATCGAATTAGGTCGCTCTCATCCAAAGCCATCAGACGTAACTTCTGGCCAAGAAAGCCTGGTTTCTTATTCATGTATTCCCGATATTCAGGAAAGCTTGTCGCAACCGGCACCTGCTTATTGTCATCTTGAATTTCCACCAAAGCCAGATGAACCTGCATCATTACCTTGGACCAAAGGAAATGAATACCTATATCGTCACCGGGCAGAAGAGTAATGTCTATGTAGTGTTTCATATCACTTCTTTCCAAACACGCCACCACGGATTAACATGGCCATAATGTAGTGTTGTTGTTCTACGCTAGGTTCTTTGCCTTTCAGCATCCATCCATCAAGCAAATTATAAAAATCCGTTTTCTCTTTAGGTTGACGATAGGCAGCCCCGCGATTAGTGACTGAGCCGTAGGGCTCCACGGCAATTGGACCAACATCATCTGCAGCGGGGTGCCATGTGTCTATTGTTCTTAGTGCATTTCCAATCTTTTGCGAATGCATTGCGGCTTGTCCATCAAGCTGGTACAGAAACTTGCTCTTGTCTCCCTTCGCACCACCCATTACTAATTCTTGAGATGGATATACTGATTGACCTTCTCCTAATTGAGCATACGCCTCTACTTTCAGCAAGCAGTAATCTTCCGTTAAACCTTTAGCGATATGGTTAGCAAGTTGAGTAATTTTTTCATCTGTTGAAAATGTATGTAAAGAGTAATCTTGCGTGTCGAACTCTGTCATTTTACCTGCAACCGTAACAACAATTTTTATTTGCTGTGCACCCACTCGGTTACGCCATAAGAAGCGCCCGCTAGCGATGTTAAAAGCATAGCGTTCTGCCAGTTCCATGAAGCCAACGGCTTTTTGATAGCTACTGATTTTCTCAGCTAGCGCTGTTTGGTAGTCAGGGCTATTGCATGTAGAAGGCGTAGACAAACCACTCAGTACACGCAAGGTGAAAACCACCTTTAATGTATCGGTCTTGTGATTGAGCGCTGCAATATCCACCGTTTGTAGATTTGCTTTTGATACTTCCGCATCAAGCTTTAAAGGATCATTTGCCATTGCTGTTTCCTGACGGTTCGAAATTGTTCCCCTCACCGCTTTTTCACCGACTTGTATTGGATCCCACTTTTCCTCACCCCAATTGCCTGCAAACATCAATGCATCAGAAGGAATAAGCTTTGCTTCAAATGCTAATACTGAAGGGGTTTTTAATTTAAGTTCTGCCATGATGTATCTCCATTACTAATTTTATTTCGTTTGATATTTGCTGTTCGTTTAAAATGTCATTTCACTGCTTTCGTCAAAGCTATCGGGCTCTACGATATCTTCGACAAAAGGCTCAGATTTGGCTAAGTACCAAGGGTATTTGTGCTGGTATCGCCAGATGGCCACATTAACTGACGGTAGCCCGTGCAGGCTTTTCCACTCCCCAACGCTGTAAGCCGCTTCGGCAAAAAGTGCAGGCATAAGAGGATCTCGGATATTGGCAATTTCACCCTGCTCATAGACTTTCGAGATAGCGCAATAACCTGTATTTATAGGTACTAGATAGCCTGGATAAGGCTTTCTTACGTAGTGCCACTGTGCTCTATCAGTGTCACTTTCGTTACTGGAGCTTGACGAATCACAAATGCGCTTCGCTTCATACTTAAGCGTTGTAAAGTCGCACCAAGCATCGAACTGTGTTGCTGCACTGTCCTTTTCTTTTAATGCCTCAAAATGCGCGGCGAGAAAATCACTACGGTCAACGAGCGCAAAACCTGGCATCAGCTGTCGGAGGGTGGCGAGTTCGTTATCTAAAGTTGTAATAGAAACACTTTCAAAGTGCACAATCTGTCCACCAGCAAGGCGCAATGTGGGAAGAAGATGTGTCACAGCACAGGTAAATTGCTCACCTGTCACTTGATCTCCAGCTTGATAGCCTTTCATTTCAACTAATAGTGAAATTTCCATGGATAAACGGCCCTCTTCGTTGATAGGGGCTGTATCTCCTTTCTTGGTTAGTGGATTTCTAGAGAGTGCAAAAACATAGTCGCCCCACCCTTTAGGCTGGTGGACATGAACGGTGTTTTTGTGGCTAATGACCATGACACCATCTAAAGTCACGTTAAGCTCATTAGGAAGTTTTCTAGAAATCGCATGTGCAAATCCTAAAAAGTTAGTTATTGCAGGGAAGCCATAGGTAAGACCGGCAATAGCATTTGCGTTTTGGACATACAGTTTCTTAATCAAAAGGTATTGGCTCATTAAATGCCCCCCTTTGCTGGCGTTACACGCTCAAAACGCGTTAAGTGGTGTAAGCAAAGTTTATGAAAGTAAGCATGCTCAACATCACCCAATAGGTAGTGTTCGTCACTTTTTAGCTGCTTGATTAGCCAAGTAGCAAAGTCATTCGCTACCACTGGAAGCCAATCGCGCTTTCCACGCTCAGTTTGAAAACTTAAATCTTCGTTGTTGAGATCTAACCAAAGTGCATGCTCGGCTTTGAGACTGCATTCAGGCAAAAGTGCCCAACCACTTTCTATTTTTTGAATTGAACTGGCGTAGTGTAGTAACTGCTCAATGATTGGGATGACAAAATAATGATCTCGCTTATAGCGCGTTCTAAAATTGTTTTCGTGTGGTTTCAAATTTTCCAAAAACGTTTTGAACTCTCTTAAACTCGCAAATACTTTTCTCGTAAATTGATGACTGAATATAGTTTTGTGAGACAGCGGTGGTTTGGCCTGTGAATGAAAGGTTGGTGGTGAAGTATTAAGCAAAAATGTCTGACCATTTCGCTGTTCACTGTTCAACTGTGAAATATTTTGAGGCTTTGCCCCCCCAAACTTTTGGATAGCGGTTTCAGGAAAGTTAACGTCCATTAAACTATGGTAGTTGCCTGCTTTTCGCGCGTCCCTAACCTCTTTGCTGGTGCCATAGCGTGATGAGGTCACTTTCTCATGAAGTTGGTGGCATAATGCGGAGGAAAATAAAGGGCATATCAAGTGATACAGATTTTTTTCGCAGTTTGAGATGGGAAAATACAGTTGCTTCGTTAAACTATTTACTTTGAGCTCTTTATCATCCAAAGCCTCTTTAAACCCCTCAATCCAAGATTCCAACAGCTCCGTGCTAGAGGTAAATCCTTCCAGCGCAGATGAAGTTCCACTTTCAATCTGCTCTTTGAGACTCTCGTTGGATGTCTCGAGGTTTAGCAATTTTGCTATGTCGAAATATGCTGCATTGCCAACGACATCAACTTTTTTTTCCGGCAATGAACTGGTTACCAAATACCTTTTATCTAAAACCGTATTATCTATGACTAAAGCACTGGTCGCCTTAGCATCACTATGAGTAAATTTGGCACCATGAGTGGCAAAGCTGATTTGTTTTGCTTGTTTAGCTCTTTTTGTCAGCCATGTTTCGGGTTTGAAACTCTCTTCGATTGGCATAGCTGCCGAAATATATTCAGAGTTAGCTACAGCAATGGCCGCTTCATCACCTTTATCCAAAACTTTCTGGCGCTTCTTTTGTAAAGGCTCAAGTTTCGCTTTTTTTCGCTGTTCTATATAATTTGCAATCGCTTCGGCTAGCGTCATATCCATAATTCCTAGTAATCCCCTTGGTAAATGCCAAGTTGTTCATGCCACGCCCAATGTATAGGCTTATCGCCTTTTGACTCTCTTAAGCCTATAACGCCTAATTTTTGGCTGACACGCTCGATTTCGCCATCCATTTTTTCAGCAAAGTAATGAAAGATTTCTTGCGCTGATTTATCAAACCACCAGCAATTTCCCTTGGCGAGCGAGAAGCTTTCTGTCGTGAATCGGTTATTTTGTTTTACGAATGTATAAGGCAAGGACGTCCGATCTATTTGGCCCCAATTAAGTTCACCTATATCACTTAACTGCAAAATGAACTCTTCCTGCGGGGCTGACTCTCTAAACGCTGTCTGCTTTATAAACTCTGCACTCCAATCTATCGGTGACGACTCATCCCACCAAAGCGAGGCCGGTTTGGGCGAGTTGTAAAACTGCTCATGGTTGATATCGCCGCCTATCACATTTAGTGCGGTTCTTATCGCTCGATGCTCTTGAATCACAAACGACGACACGGAGTTTGCAGCAGACTTGTTATCTGACAAAGGATCCTTCATGAAGTCACGCTTTGTCATTGTAGGCTCTACCATTCTAGGAATGGCTGAGATATTAGTTATCTCAGTTGAAATTAAGTCAGTGAGTTTCCTAGATGAGAGCGGTAGCTCTGGTGTTTCAAAGCCTGGCCTGCAGTAAGCCAGACGCTCCCCTTTAAGCGCTCTGATGTTTTGGTCAAGGACAGCGATGTTGGGTTTGGTTGGGGGTTGCTTTCGGTGTCTTTGAACACGTCCTGCTAGCTGAATAATTGACCTTAATGAGCTTGGCTCAGCTATTGCCCAGTCGTAATCGTGGTCTCGGCCCACCTCGACTACAGAGGTCCCCAAAACGACAAAAACATGATTGGTAACAGGTGAGCCACTAAGTGCCTTTGCAATTTCAGGTTGCGCCCAAAAGACATTCTCGTCGTATCTCGTCAAAATGCTATCTAGGCGGCTCTCTTTATATGACCGAAGTGCTAGAGGGAACTGAGAGTGATAAATACAAAAATGAAACTGTGTATCTTCCTGTGGCGACGTCGATAAAAGGTTTTTAGCAACTTCTATCATGGGGTTGATATTTGCCATACGAACGACCCCAACTGAAACTCGCTGGCCTTTTTCGTTTTTCGCATAATGTGCGTTGTGTAATCGGTCTATTTCTTGGGATATAGTGTTAGCGACCGACTTAAATATAAATTGGTCTCGCTCATTATCTTTGTCTCTTCCTAGCGTACCGTCTTCAGTATCAGCAGGTGGAGCTTCAGTAGGAACGATTTGCGCTTTGCGAAGTACGTCTTCATTGTTTACAAGCGTTTTTAAACGCTTATCCGTAAACCGTTTGCACGCTTGGGTAAACGTTTGTTCATCACGTATTAGTGCAACTTCACTATTGTGTTCGTCGTACCAAGCACACACCACTCCGGTTTCGTTGTTATGAGGGAAATGAACCTCATTAAAATGCTTTCGTCCAGCCACATATGCATCATAGAGCGCACCTATCAGTCCTGGTGGTAAAGTCGCTGACGAAAGTAAAACCCTTGAACCCAACATTCCTGCCCAATTAACAATCCTGCACAGGGCTGGTAAATCTTCTAATCCAAAATCATCAGGCTCATCAAGAACGAGGTCAGATGTGAGTAGTCGCAGCATCGGCGCTATTTGCTTCCCGCCTCGTTGGCTTTCCGTTGCTGGCATTAAGTGGTCAATCGTGCTTACCAGAACTGGTGCGCTCACTAACTGCTCTAGCTTAGGGCTACTAGATAGCCACCGTTTAAGACGGCCATCATAAATCTGTCCTTCATAGCTAACAAAGAGGTGTTCGTAATCATCCTGTATTGATTCACTACCATTGGCTGAAGCGGTGTCTTTTTTCTCATCCTTATCGAGCTGGTGAAGAAGCTTAACTGCACTTGATCCAATGAGTACAGCCAGCTCATCATCACCCAGTTTAAGCAGTGCTCGATAGGCATCACCGGTTTGCATAGTTAAGGTTCGAAGCCCTAATGCGACGGAAAAGCGGCACCCATCACGCTCGTCAGATAATGCGTACATGATACGAGCATTGGCGATTGTCTTTCCGCAGCCTGTGGAGGCCATGTTTATTCCGAAAAAGCCAAGTTTCTCACTCTCTTTAGAAAATGCTTTTGTTGCTTTGTACGCCTTGTCCTGCCATTGATATTTGACATCCTCAGCATTTTTAGAAAGCAAGCGATGTTGCCCAATGGCCGGCAAAGTATGTTTTAACGCGGGTAAATTTCTCGCAAACAGAAAAGCATTGTGGGCAACACCTATATTGTGTTCATCCAGCTGTTGTTTAAATTGTCCAGTTGCCCTGTCTGTGTTTGCGTGGACCTTGTAATTATCGTCTTGCCATTTCATTTTGCTTTCATCAGGTTCTAATGATGAATAATAATGGTCTGCTAACATCAACGACAAACGCGAAATATGGGCTATGAAACGCTGATGGAGTAGTTCTTGCGCGTTACGCAATAAGTTGGAAGACAACGCTCTTCTCGCCAGCTCTTTTGCTTTCACCTGCCAAGTTGTGCTTGTTATAGGCGTACCATGAGAAAACGACCAATTTGCATCAATGATAGAGTTTTCTATGTCAGATATGTTTTCGGCATTCTTGGAATTCCAGTGACAGCTGAATTGCACTTTAAGCCAGTTACGCTGGCCTTTTAAATCCACTTTACTCGCTTTAATAGTAGGCAAGGGTAAGCGGTGGTGAGAAACAATGAGCCAAGCCACCAACTTTGAAAATGGAGCGTCTTCACTGAAAGAATTAAACGGGTTTGTTAAATGTTGGTCGTCCCTAACAATATTGGCAATTGTGCGATTTTCTATCTCTTCGGCGTGATTCAGACTTTCAATAGAGTGAAGTTCGGTCAACCACTGTTGGTCCAGTCTACCTGCAACAAATGCTTCAAATAATCGAAGTGATACCCACTCATGCCGAAAGGGCTCTGATTTCAAATCGGTATTCGGAGACAATTTTTTTTGAAACAAGTCATTAGCTTTACCGAAATCGTGAAACAATCCAGCTATGCCAGCCGCCAGTTCGATTAACTCGATTCGCTCCCAGCCGTTTTCCCACTCTTTATGCTTAAGATTCAAGCGGGTAATATTTACGGCCACGGTTCCGTCAAAGTTAAACTTTCTGCGGTTTCCCACGACCCACAAAAACTGGCTTCGACTTCTAGAACGTGTCCAATGACAACTTACCGCTGTATTTTTGCTTGCGGATTGACGAAGCATTTTTCTAACAGTTGCTAAACCTTCTTCTGTAATCAATGTTTGCCACGTATTGTCACCAATCCGATTGGCGAATGCATCAAGTACTCTTCGGGTTTTAGCGATGGCTTTTTTCTCACACTGACTAATAAATGTGACCATCATAGCTATTGTTCCTTGCCGCTCTGTGTAACAGAGTAGTTATTCGCAGCGAATTTGACTGTCTCGAACATAAAGTCTAACGCTTTCTGCTCGGTAAATTTTTGGAGCACTTGCTGCCGGAACTCTTGCTCTGTTGCTTTTTCTTTTGCGCATATAAAAGCCCAGGGTAAAACTATTGCATCTTTGATCAAATCCGCGACATCGAAAACTAGAGCCCCTCTTCGGGTTTTACCGTGCAGAACTGCAAAGCCATGAGGAATACCTAAAACCCATAAACAACTTGCAGCCAATCCATAAGCTAAGTAGTTACCATGATTGAGAAAGTCATTCGCGGAGTCAGAACTCTGATGAATTCTTTTAAAACCCTCAATATTTACTGCATTTGAAGCATATTTATATAGTTTCTTCGTTAGCTGTGCTTCCGTGGAGAGAAGGTCGGAAGTGCTCGATGCATTTTGAGTTCGCTCTTCAAAAATGGCTAAAGCGGTTTTAATTGCTGTGTCAACTACAGAGAATCCCTCGCTTTTTAATTCTCTATCCCGTTGCCAAACTATCTTGAGGTAGTCAATACGTTTTCGTTGAAACTCCTTGGCTACTGCGAGGCGCTCCTCATTATCAAACCAAAAGCTCATCCAGTCTTGCAGATACTCAGTAGGTCTATATTCGTTTTGAGGTGATAGCCACTCAACCTCAGTCGCCATATGTAGTGGAGTTCCACCTCCTCCACAAAATCCAACTAACACTCCTGCTTGAGACAACATTCGCATTGCGGCTTGCGTAATTGAAGTACCAGTTCCCAGCAACAATACTGTAGTGTTAGCAATTGGGATGTTGTAATAAGAGTGCTCCTTTTTCCCTTCTGTCAGATAGAGTACCCTGCCATCCTTTTGCATGACCCTGCAGTATTCCAAATAGAACATATTTGCCCTTTTGGAGTGCATAATTGCCTTTGCATCAGTGGGGGAGAATTGTTCCAATTTCTATAACCTACTTAGTTTTTGAATTTACTTTATCACTTTGTGCCAACGCGCCAGATTCAGCAATACTGATACTATTCACAGGTAAAGCTGCTTGACACAAAACTAATAATCATCCGCATTTCTCTAGTTTTTCACTCGTACAACCACTGTTTAATGTCGCTATAGTTAACACATACCAATTGCTGAGCTTGTGGGTCTGCTTCGAGCATTTTCGTTTTTATTTGCAAGTCATCTAGCGTGTATTTAACTAAAGCGCCTCGTGCTTTTACTGTTAGTCGACCATCCATCATGTTGAAGTCCTTTTCGAGTGCTTGCTTTTGAATATCGCTAAGTCGCGAGTCTGGAGCGAGTATAAGATTTACAAATGAATTCCATTTCACATCGTCTATTTCAGTATTCACAGACTCGGCTCCATCGTATTCGACACTTCGAAAACGGCTTAAAACAAAATCTAAATAATTGTTACGAAGTGCGCAGAAACCTCTAACGTGCCAACGGTTTGCAGCTTTAACGAAAGAATGTGGATAAAAAAGCCTGCCTATTGGCTCGTTGTTTGTGACGGAGAGGTACTCGCAATCAACTGCGGTTTTACATTTCATTGCCTTCAAAAGCGGCCGCATAGTATTGGGATCTACATAGCGAAGGAGGGGCTGGATTCTTACTTGGTTCGTAGAGGGTTTACGAGGTTGAAATGATGGGATTTTTCCAGCCTGCTGCCAGTCAAAATACTCATCTACTGTTTTGTTTATGATTGTAGGGTTGAAAGTTTCTGTAACTACGTAAGCTTTTTGGGTTACATCGTAGACTAATGTGTCTTCATTCGAGGCGAGGTACTTATTAATAGTGGCACTGGCGCTTTGTCTACTTATATCAAAAGCGCGCATAAGCGGTTTGGTATTGATCTGCCCTTCCCAATACGCTAATAATTCGAGCATCCAATAACGCTGTGCTAATTCCATTTGGTTACATCCATGCTTCCTTGCCACGTTCCATTACTATATACCAAAGTATAAGTAATTTAATAGTAAAGACGATAGCACATCCTACACAGACGCCAACCATAGGTTTGAGCAGCTACTAAATGTTGCGGTTGGTTAAAATTAAGAACGTTATAATTTGTTGGAAACTTACCGAAAAGATTTACCTATTTTTTGTGGCCCTCACGCTAGCACGTATTACACCACGGTTACTTATACTGTACAGAGTGTTTGCCTTTGTGATTAAAGCCTTTCTTCTATTATTGCGTTTATCTTTCGCCAGCTTTTCGGCCACGGAAATGCAGTTAAAGTGAACCAACATTGTTCTGAGGTTTAACTGCGAGACGTAGTTTTACTAAATCTCTTATTAGAAGATTTAGTGATGTTCCTAGCTAGGAAAGAACAAGTGACAAATGTAGCGTTCTGCAATTGTTCATCAAAACAGAAATAATACTGACATTTAAGAATACCCCTTATCGAGTGCCATTCATAAGCGCTAACGCGCATAAACATATAGTTCTAAAGCAAAATTGACCAGTTAAAACTTTTATATTTTAATCATCTATAACGTTCACAGAAAGGATTCACCAATTGTTACGTCCAAGCTTTAACATTAAGGACATCCATAAAGCTGCGGTAGAAGCATTCCCTGAACTCCAGCTTAAAATTGAAAGCCTACCCATAACAGATTTAGGAAAAAGCTTAGCCCGTAATTCACCTGGCATAATTACTCTATTCGACTTGATTATGCTGAGCTATCCCGACGGCCAAGAGCCCTCATCATTTAATATATACAGTCGTTCATTTAAAAAGGTAGGGGCTCAGTTTGAACCATGTATTAACTATGTTCATAAGCTGATAGAAGAAAGTCACTCTATTTACAGAGATTCTACGATCAGTCAACTCTACGAACATTTCATAATCAGCAAAAAGCCTGAAAAGTTCATATCAAAACATTTTCCAGACCTCGCTGGTTTAAGAAGCAGCCTAGTCCAGGGATTGCTCTGGAGCTTACCTAAAGGCTATTTAAAGACTGTAGATGAATTGCTCTCGTTCAACAGATTTTGCGCATTAGACTTAGTCACTTCGCAAGTGTTGGAACATCGAGAAACTACTATACTCGATTGGGAGTTCGTTGTTGCAACGAGAGAATATTGCCTTTTTCATCTCGCCGGGAGTCGTAAACATTCCCCATTACAGCCCTTTGATAGTAATCCCAAATTTAATCACATAACTAATTACTCTGAATTTAAGGCAAAATTGGCATTAGCAGATACTTGTGACGTCAGTGCGCTACTTAGGGAATGGGAAAAAGTATGTTTAGAAATAAACAGAAGAAAAAATACCGCATTTATAAGTGAATACTTGGGAAGCGCTTTGCTGATTGCGCATCAGTGGTATCAATGGAGTGGTTTTCATTTAAAAGCTGCATGTCGACTGGGTGATAATAGAATACGTATTCACAATAGTTTTTTTGACTTTGTCATAAAAAGAATCGAACAATTAGCAACCTACGTAGAAGTTATTTTTAAATACCACCAAACTAAGAATGAACTCCACTTTTCAGAGCATGACGAAATCGAATGGGTAATAGCATCTCAATTAGATGGGCGAATTAGGGCATCTGAAGTTACAAACGGTCAACTTGAGATATCAGTCGACGAAGAAAACTATGAAATGCTGCAGACTGGAATCTCAGACGTCGTACGTTATATCTTTCATGCCGCAGTTGTCTATCAGCGAGAAGATATCCTCCGCCTATGTGCACCGTATATAGATAAGTTTTCTGTATATGATGAAAGGCTGATGGCTTTCATAGGTTTTTATAACAAATGGCCTCTCGTGTTGAA
>CEVI01226264.1_pt1 | contig 13515 bp, 17 predicted proteins | sample 531471 | NCBI WGS metagenome assembly CEVI01 (sample SAMEA2623513, study PRJEB7988) | marine metagenome | isolation source: saline water (ENVO:00002010), including
TGCTGTAGATGCCTATTCCAAACTATGTATTGGTGTAGGTAGTTCACCGCGTTTCTTATTTCTTTCTCTTCATCGGCTGAAACTGAAACCTTCAACATGGCATTGAGTGGCAGATTTGACCGTGACTTCTGCACAATAAACATAAACAACCCTTCTCCATCTATCACTTTAGATTTGTCAGAAGCTAACAAGATTGTTTCACCTAGTAGAGGAGCAATGTATTATCTATACGACATAGACCCCGCAACTAGTGCAAGCATAGACTGCTCTCCAGGCGAATATAAAGTTTATCTTGAAGAGAGGGATAACTTACATTCTTATGGTATTTTCGATAAGAGTTACGCTACAGAGTATTCTAGACATTATGTTAACAATGTCTTACACAGTGAGTATTCAACATACCACCAGTCACATGAGGGCTATTACGATTCGACCCCGTCCACTGTTTTATCAAACTTTGGCGAGGTCGCAAGATATGAGTTTTATTTTGATTTCGTGATAAACGAAAAAGATCTAGACTTTCTCGGTGAAAATTTTGTTTTCTCCACTAATTTCAACTTTATCATTGAAAAAATGTAAACTGTTAATGCATTCCTATTAGCCGCAGACGATTTCATTTATCCTTTCATCACTAATATAGTGAATTCGTGAACCACTTTTTACAACATCAGATAAGGGTGGATTTATTTTAAGACTACTACTAGCATCTTCTGTAGAATAACCTAAGAACTTTGCTGAATATTTAGCTCTTAAATATTGTTCTAAATTGTACACCGTTATTACACCTTCCTTTTCTACTTTTAAGTCAGATACGTAAACTGTCTGACCATATCCAGAGGTTAGTAATTGATGAAACGTCATACTAGTGCCATTGTCTTGCATTGTTCTTACTAACTGCTCTGCCACCTTAGGCGTGACAACCTCTATGTTGCCATTTAGTTCACGCAATGTTTTTGCTTTATCTTCGTCACCTAAATAAGTAGTAATATGACACGTGTCACTCACTTTATTTTTAAAGTGTACTGCATGAGAAAAATTGTCACCGTCGTTAAGGCCATCAATAATGACTTTACACGCCTTAGAGATTGCAATTTTTTCCAAACTTGCAGCGTCACTATACGACTCCACGTTGCAATACTCAACGCCATCGGTTTCCAAAAACGGGTGCAGAATGTTTTCTTTAGTAACAATGAGAATCGTACGTTTCTCGCGCTTTTTATCAGCAAGTATTAACTCTACGATTTCTTTAGTCCGCTTTGCATGGTAGCCAACAATGACAATATGGTTTTCTAAATCTGAGAAGCTTTTGTGCCCCATCATATATCTCCTGATTTTGGTTGTAATGTAATCTCCTGCCTTAGCAACTATCACAGTAAACATTACAAGCGAAAAGGGTATGAAATAAAACGCTACTATTAACTTCCCAGCAGGTGTCACTGGCGAGAGATCACCGTAACCAACGGTTGAACTAGTCACTACCCAATAGTACAGGTAGTTAACCATACTTCCCGTAAGACCACTTTCGCCACTAAGCAGGAATGCGAAGTATGATGTCATGAAGTGAACTGCGCAAACCGTAGCAATCGTTGTATTAGATATTTTTCTAATGTTCGTCTGAAGGAATGAGACAACGTGCTTGTATAGCATTTTTTTCAAAAGCATCAATCAACCCAGTATTATGTGTGGAATAAAACGAGACGTGTCCTTAGTAACGAGGGAGTTGTCTTCCCTTATCGTCAAACCAAGCGCTTCATCCCCAATCACCCATGATCCAATAAGCGTATAATCACTACCGAACTTGGGCAAAGCATGAAACTTTTGCTTTATTGTGGGGATATGGCCGTACATCCCATCGACCCTCTGAATCAACTTACCTTCATCCACCACGTCAATGTTTTCACCTTCGCGAGAGAATAGAGGCTTACTTACAAAAGAACCGCCCAGGTCTGCTTTTTCTTCACCACTGAAATAAGAAGGGAGAAGATTGGGGTGCCCCTTATGTCGTTCCCATAAAAGTGGCAATATTCCTTTGTTTGAAAGTATCGCTTTCCAAGGAGGCTCAAAAAACTGCGTTTCCGTGTGATGCATGAATTGCCCGTAATTATCACCATACATCATTTCAAAAGGATACAGCATGAAGATATTCTGAATAACGTAATCATCATGGTCAGTAAATACAGGTGCGCCATGGTGCATCCCCATACCCATATCTTCAATAAAAACGAAATTAGTTTGCACACCTGCTTGATGCGCACAATCTCGCATATAATCCACAGTCGCTCTATCCTCAGCACTTTCTTTACAGCAGGCAAAATATAATTCTTTAAATCCTTTCAAAGACTTTTTAATGTGATGAAACCTTAAAATAAAGGCCTCTTGTAATTTGTTAAACTGGTCGGAATGACTAGGTAGATTGTTGCTATCGACCTGATCTGCCAACCAGTTCCACTGAAAAAAGCCAGCTTCGTATAAGGAGGTTGGGGTCTGCGCATTATATTCTAAAAACTTTGCAGATCCCTTCCCCCCATAAGAGAAATCGACACGCCCATACAGTGAAGGGTCACGCTTCTTCCAACTTGTTGCCACCCAATCATGCAGGTGAGATGGAATTGCCAGCTTATTTAACAGATACTCGTCTTTTACAACCTCATCCACCAAATCTAGGCACATAGCGTGTATATCGTTTGTTGGCTCTTCGAGATCCTTCTCAATCTGTTCTAAAGTAAACTGATAAAAGCGATCTTCTTGCCAATAAACTTCCCCATCAATAGTATGGAAGTTAAACCCTACATCTTCTGCAATGGCAGCTAGATTTTTCCTTGGTTCGATTTCTCTACGAAGCATCTTAGCCTCCCCAGCCGCCGCGAGACGCAGAACTTCCAAAACCACCACGACTGAACGAGGCTGTTCTTGGCTTTGCCGTAACAACAGATTTCGACACTGTCATCGATCTACCTGTACTTGTTACAGAACCAACCGTTTTGTTTGACGCTGTTCTAAAAGTCCGGCTGTCATCTTTCGAAGTGTATAAAGCACGTGAACTTACAGGTGCAACAGCATTCCTGCGCTCTTCTTCACGCTTTAGTTGACGCGTTTTTTCACGGTAATATTCTGCTTCAGCAACATCATCTATATTAGATACGCTATTTAGTGCTTGAGATACCATGAAGCCAGCCATCATTGGCACAAAGACACTGGTGCCATCATTTTTGACTACAACCTGGCAGCGGTCATGACCAAAATCTGATGCACAGTCGCTGCGCGACTTATACTTCAATTCTTCCTGAGCTGCTTTTTCTGCGCTCTTATATGCAGAATCGCAAACTTCAGGAGCAAATTTACCAGATGACTTACACTCATCCAGATCTTTGAACGTGATTGCTTGTTCTTGCGGCTCCGGTGCGCAGCCACTCAGTGCACCAGTTGCGCCCATCAGGGCGAGTACGACGCGTTTTGAACGTTTCATGTTCACCTCCGGTCAGTTTTTAGTTAGACATGCACGCAGCGTTTAGCAAGCCAGCGGCGATTGATGTAAGTGCCAAGTAAACACCCATTTGCACCTCACCATTTCGAATACGTGCAACCAGCTTAGGAAATGGACGCTGCATTACGTAGAACAGTACAATTTGTACGATCATCGCAACAACACCCCAGACAGCGAAATCAATTAGACTATGAGATGAACGAACAGCTTCTGCCATCGGGATAGCGAAGCCTAGAACGGCACCACCAAAAGACCACGCCGCAGCTTGGTTACCATTTTTAATCAACTCATACTCGCAGTATGGCGTTACGATGGTATAAATCTTCTTGAATACAACAAGAAGGATCACAGCAGCTACAAGGTATGCTGCAAATGGTAGCAAGCCACCGAAAGTGGCAGAGTTAAATGCAAAAAGTTCTTCGAAGTTCATTAGTTATAGACCTCTTTTGTTGTTAAGCCAATGCTGGCTCGATGCGTGTGAATGGGATAGCAACTGCGAGTGCAATCGACATAGTAATGCCTTCGCAGTCTTCCATCGTGACAATTAACGTCTCAATTGTTCCATTTGAAAGTTCTCTGGTGAATACCGCCACCATGTTTCCAACGTGGGTTACAGAACCGTCAGAACTTGTGACTTTTTCGTCGAATTCTGAGATAAAGGACTGCGTGAATGTTTCACCTCGATACACATAAGTCGTGGCTTGCATCTTTTTAATCTCAGCGTCAATCTCAGCCTGCTGATGATTACCGAACCCCGTAGAGTCGTCGTAAGAAACAAACATTAACTCGTTGGTATTTTCTAATTTTGCCTCACCTTCATAAGAAACTTGAAAATATCCGTCATCAACATAAAATCGTTCTATGTAATGATTTGCACCTAAATCGATAATTGACTGTGCTTCAATCACCATATCTTCTGGACAAGTTTCAATATCCAAAAGCATGATGTCTTGATACAACTTGATTTCGTCTCTATCGAAATACAGGCGCTTGCCTATTTTCAAATCTTTAAAAGGAGCAGGAGGAGCGATTTGCTCTTCCTGCTCTAAGCGAGACTTTCCTACTTTGAAAAGCTTGCTCAACATAATCCAGCCTTACAGTGCGTCAAATTCGCTGTCGAAGTCACTTTCCTTGCCCAAAGCCGCAGCTCTGGCTTCCAGATTATCATCTGTTGCAAGTGACTTACGCGCCTGCATAGTATCACGGCGCTTGGCAGTGATAGCCTTGGCTCTTTGAAGTGATTCAGCTGCACTACCTGTAGAGTTACGGCCTGCACCAAGCTTGCTGCTGATTGCTTCTTGCGCATCTAGCATCTTTTGGTTTGCTTTAATTGAAGAAACTTCTCCTGCAATCTGCTCTAACGCAGCCTTCTCTGCATTAATCTCTTGATCAAGCTGAGTAATGCTCTCGTGTAGCATTTGCAGGTTTGCGCTTGAGGTTTCCAACTTTGTCTGAAAAGTTTTGTATTTTTGGAATGCTGCTTTTGCATCAGCTTCTTGCCCAGCTTCTTTAAATTGCTTTGCGTGCGACTTCCACTTCTCAGCTTCAGACTCGAACTCTTTAGTTTCGCGCTCAGCAGCTGCACGTGACGCACGCAAGCTAATGCGTGACTCATCAGCTTCGGCCAAACGTTTTTTGCCGTCACGGATATCTTGCTCAAGCTGATCAACAATAGTTGCTTCGTCGAACGCCTCTTCCGCGTCACCAATTTTCTTTCTGCCAACTTTTAAAATTGCACTAAACAAGCCCATTAGAAACTCCTTATTTAATCTGCGAATACTTCTGCAAGCTCATGAGCGTTTGCAGAAAGCACGTTAATTTCTTGCATCACAACTTCAGCTTTCGAAATTGAAGATAACTCACCGCTCACGCAATACCACTCGGCACCTTCAAATTTTGAAATTCCAACGTGACTCAATGGCATATGATGGTTGTTACGCATAAATAATGCGTTCATTTTATCTTCGTCATCAATAGTTGAAAGTGGCTGCACATTTGATTGCATCAGGATTTTATCCTCTGAAGCAACTACTGTTACATCCAAATCAGCCATATGTGGCAGCGTTACCAGTAAAGCACCTTCCACTTCCTGGACTTGAAGACCTTCGTTACTAAACAACTCAGACAACGTTTCGTTATTCCAAATTTTATCTATTGACATAATTGCCTCTTTTCATTAGTGAACACGCAGTTCGCAATATTAGATATCATTTTTTTTAAATACAACCATTATTTTTACATTTCGATTTTAAAACTTTGAAGCATTTAGAACGGACTCCGCTTTCAAAAAGCATCTAATATGAGACTAAACGAAAATCAACACAGGCGCACTTTCTTATAACAGAGGAGGTGTGTTATCATCATGTAGATGAATACAATAAAACATAAACTTGAACTTCCCCTAGCTGCACTCCCAGTCTTTGGATTTACTTCAATAGGACTGTTTAGTGCCAGTAGTTTTATTTCTTGCGGCATAAGCGTTGCAAGCTTTATTGCGCTTGTTATTTATAGCCTTTACTCAAGCTCGCCATTGGATTGATTTTGCCTGCACCTTTCGTACTTAATTTCATATTTGTAGGTTAAGGAAGTTAGGTGAGCAGAAATCTCTTAGTAGTTGAAGATATTCGCTTTGTTAATGCGAAAATTTGTAGCATAGGCAAACAGCATGGATACACTGTCCATGCAGCAGGCGACCTTCAAACAGCACTCAGATTTATGAGTGATATACATTTCGATCTTGCGATTATAGATTATCGTCTACCAGATGGAGATAACGGTGAAGCCGTAGATTATGCTTTCGAATTAAAAATACCAACAATTGTAATTACTGCGAAAATCGATGACGAATTGAGAGAGAACATACTTTCAAAAAACGTCGTCGATTATTTTCAGAAAGACGCCGCGCTAACATTCGACTATATTGACAGAATGCTATCAAGGTTAGACAGAAACCCTGAATATTCAGTTTTAGTTGTGGACGATTCCTCTACCGCCAGAGTTAAACTTGTTAGACTTCTTAAAAGACATAGATTTAAAGTTCTAGAGGCAGCTAATGGTAGAGAAGCTCTAGAAATTGTTGATCAAGATGACACGGTAAAGGTCATTATTACTGACCATGAAATGCCGGAAATGGATGGCATTGAGCTTACCCGTGAATTAAGGATTAAATACCAAAAAGACGATATAGCGATCATCGGCATTTCTAGCAAAGGTAACTCAGCCATGTCTGCTCGCTTTTTGAAATATGGAGCAAATGATTTTCTGACCAAACCGTTCTGCGAAGAAGAGTTTTATTGCAGACTTTCCCACAATATTGATTCACTTGAACAACTTTGGCAAATTAAGAAATCAGCAAATACAGATTTCCTTACTCAATTAAACAACCGCCGTCACTTAAGTGAAATCGTTGAAGGCTTTGGCAATTATGGCAAGAAGTCGATAAATCTTGCAATGCTAGACATTGACCACTTCAAAAGAATAAACGATGGATTTGGTCATGATGTTGGTGACTTAGCATTACAGCAACTCTCAGCTATCATGAAGAAGCATTTTACTGCTGATGTTCCGGCAAGGTTTGGCGGTGAAGAATTCTGCATTGTTAGTGAAAACCTTCCCCCTATGCAGTTTAGAGACAAACTCGAAGAGTTTAGACTTGAAGTTCAAAATACCCCCCTAGTACACAACGGCCAGGATATTAAATTCACCGTCTCTATCGGCGCTGTTTATAGCAAGAAGTCTTTAGCGGATATGTTAGTAGACGCTGACACCCTTCTCTATAAGGCTAAGAAAACAGGTCGCAACAAAGTTATTACAGAATAGAAAAAAGGCGGCTCATTCACTGAGCCGCCTTTTTCAAATAGCATTCTTTATGTCAGCTATCAGAATTGGTAGCGTACCAGTCCACCTACGATGTTGTAGTCTGAACCCTTAGAGTAAGAAATCAGCGCAGAAAGGTTTTCTGTGAAGTTGTATCCACCTTCTAAACCAAACACCAGCTCTGAGTCAGCACCATCTACGTCTAGACGCTCGATACCACCAGATGCACGAACGATAATGTCACCGAAATATTTCGTGTAACGAACTTGCGCACCGTAAAGGTTTTCTGATGCATCCTCACTTCCTGAGTAAGAATCGTTGAACATAATATCACGCTGACCCGCATCATTGTACGAACCTTCTACCAAACTGCCTTTGATATCAGCTTCAAACTTAACTTCACCATACTCAATTGACATATCGATGAAGCCATCAATACCCGCAGGTATAATATAACCTAGGCTAAGCTTCATTTGCGTAAATGTCATATCAAGGTTCCATTTGTCATCTACGAAGTAATTACCATCGTCATAATTGTATGACATGCCTTGATCATCACTACCACGCACATAAGAACCTGCAACGTTGAAGTTATTAAACTGTTTTGTCGCACCAAAACTAAAACCTTTAGGTTTGAAATCATCCAGGTCATCAACATCTAGTTGAGCATAACCGACCTGAACACTATTGAACACGGGGATATGACCAAGAACTTCTTCCTGCGCGAAAGTTTTCGCCGATGTTAATGCTAGTGCGGCACAAACTAGTGATGTTTTGAACTTCATAAATACTCCAAGTTGAATTTTCGCACACATATTAACAACACTATAGGTTGGTGTATATATTTAATTATCTGCGCAATCCAACCACCATCTCTACCCAATCACGACTTGTTTTGTTAAAACCATAAGCCTCTTCTTGCTCAGCGCTTTCATCACCAGAACACCCTGTCCCCTTAGGCCCACACACCCATAAATCTTTGCCAAACCTCACTCTGGGAGTTTTTTCAATGAAGGCATGGCAATTGGCGGCACCAACTACATAATCTGTTCCCGACTCCACCAGCGCTGCACAATAACCTTCTACAACCACCCACACTAATTGTTTTTCAATGGGACACTTGTCGGGCAAAAAACCCGAATCGAATTTGACTGGTTCGAAGTAATAATAAGCCTGTGAATCAAACTCATTTTGATAATTCAATACTGTTAGTCGGAATGACTCTTTTGTAAAAAAACTTCTTAGCTCTGCTAATATTTTGAAATCATCGCCATTCGGGCATCCAAAAATGACCTTTGGAACATCTGACCATCGATTGTCACCAGCATAGGGATATCCGATTTGAAAGTGCGTGGCACCTACGTCAGCTAACACTCCTCTCTCCTCTTCAGTTAATGCGCCAATAACTTTTGATGCATCCCACCCCCATAAACCCCCGCTCAGGGTTCTGTACTTGTCTGATTCCCACCAAGAGGCTTTCATTCCAGAAACAAGCATCTCACCTTCAACCTCAATGTACAGCTTATCGGGATGGAGGTTTAGTTCGACGCCCTCAAATTCGTCAAATTGCTTTTTGAATTTGTATGAGGTTATGTTTAGCGCACTAGCAGCAGCCTTTTGAGACTTTGCTTTCACAACAACGGACGCTCCGTTCACTGAACACCCTTCATGATTACCTATAAAATGCTTCATAGCACCCTCCTTTTCTATCGAATTTAATGATGGAATGAGGGATGTCAATTGTTGTGAAATGTCTTTACACTCGGCATTGTACGCTTATGCTGTGTAAAAAGGGTTAATTATGAAAGTATTTCTCGAATCGTTTGGAGTAAACATAGATAAATGTGACGTAAGAAAAGCATCATGCATGACAGAAGACCTAAAAGTAGCATTTTCTAACTGTCTGCCAAAACAATGCTACCAAAACATTACAAACTTCATGCTTGCGAATCAATCAAGATACCCTTCAGCGAGGTACGCTCTTGGATTTCACCTTTATTCTCTAATCCCAATTGAACACGCCTTTCTGGAAATTGACGGCATTTTTTACGATCCCACTATGGAGAAGCACGCCAATATAGACAGTGATTTAATAAGTGTCATCTATTTCTCACACGAAGATTTACGAAAATTCGTAAGGCTTTATAGAATTCCACCCAACTTCGATGTAGCGATTTACGCAGAGCAATACCATACGGAGGCATACAACTTAGATATAAAGAAAAAGTTTATAGATAACCTTCAGATGGCAAAAGATATGACAAACACTCAACCATAGGCATTAGACACTAAACTCCTTCAGTTCACTAAGGTAGTACGAAACAACCCCTGATTGGTACTCATACCTGAGCACGATCCCCTCAAATGCTATCAACCTTCCTCTAGGATAATTGTGAAGGGTCTCAGCGATAAATCTTCTACCATGAACATCCTTTAGGAGAACACAATTCTTACCAGAAGCGTGTTCAATATCACTTATCTCGGCCAGCCCTGATGTATACCCTACTGGTATTACAGGAGCGTCAGAGAATTTAATGCTTTTTAGAAAATCATTGTAAAGCGCAGCAATAAGTGCTGCATTACTCACTGACACACCCTCCTTGAGGGCGTGCAGGGTTTGGAACCTAGCATTTTTGTGAAATTTAGTAGATGGAGACATTTTTTTAACCCACGCAGAAAACCTGACATCCATACCTGAAGCTTTGATTTTCTCTCCGCTCACAATTGAGCTAAGAACACGCTTATAAGTAGGCAAAGGGGACTTCGCACCGTGAAATTCTGCGTCGGCCATTACAGTGTCATGTAAATTTGAAATGAATAGTTCAAATGAAAACGCAGCATCAACTTCTGGCTTTCTGGTTATTGTTACGATTCTAATTTCTTGCTGTATGTTGGCTAACAATCGCTCATATTTGTGCTTAAAAAACCCATACCAGCGTACAAGTCTTGTCGAGGTATATTCGCTAATTGAATGCACACAATTAGCGCCGTAAACTGCCGTATCTTCACCTTCTAGCGCTCTCATAAAGAAAGCTTTATCCCTTCTCCTATTAGAATTGCAGTGGTCACATTTGACACTTCGCTTTTCGTCGAAAACGCTCTTGAGCATTTGATGAGACACTAACTCTTTACTGAAACTGACGCTTGAGCATGAAACTGGCTCATTTAGTAAATCATCGAATTTTGCTCCTTGCCCATTAATGTACGCAATAGGCGTAAGCCCTTCAATCTCAACATAATCAGATTGCAAAGTTATTTTATGAAGCTTAACCTTTTTCTTAATCCCTTCATCTTTCCAAGTCTTTTTACTATTTTCCCAATAGCGTTCGGTAACATACCAGTCTCGAACCACGGCCTCTTCAACAGACAAAGAGACCCGCCCCAACCCGTTACTGTGGAGTTCTTTGTTAAAAGCATTCACCAACGCTTTTATGTGTGCTAACTTACTTTGTGGGACATATATTGCTGTCATAAATACCCTCGCTTTTTTTATAAATAGGGACGGCAAGCGCAATATTGCTCAACTTTCAAACAATTCATTAAATTTGAAAATAAGGTCTGACATGAGACTAAATGACAAAGAGATTCAAGCGCTGCTTGATACGCGCCCCCATACAATTCAGCCAATGCCACCTAAAGAGGCCATATCCGGTGTAACGGTGGACGTCACCCTCGCCAACTCATTTACCGTTATGGAGTCACATTCTGTTGATGTGATTGATCTAAGTGCTGAAAAAGAAGACTTAGAAGAAGTCTTCAAAAAACTGTCGTCCTCACCGAAAACTCTGAAAGAAGGCGAAAGACTTTATATTCATCCAGGTGAACTAGTTTTAGGATGTCTTGAAGAGGTAATCGATATTCCAGATGATATGGTTGGTTGGCTAGACGGAAGATCATCACTAGCGCGATTAGGCCTATTTACTCATGTAACAGCAAATCGGATCGACCCTGGCTTTCCAGGCCAAGTTGTTTTGGAGTTTTATAATGGCGGAAAAATTCCGCTCGCTTTGAAACCTGGCATGAAAATCGGAGCTATTTCTTTTGAAAAATTATCAGGCTCATGTGACAAACCTTATCGCTTACGCTCTGATGCTAAGTACAAGGATCAGCGCGGTGCCGTATCTTCTCGCCTAACCAAGGATTAGGTGGCAAGCCTAATCTCAGATTCTCCATACACTTTTTTACAGCCATCATATTTAGAACTCTATAAAGCAAGGTAAAATGATGGCTGTTTCTCCAATCACCATAGAAGATGTTGAAGTTATTTCTGGCGAAATTAAACAATGTCTTAATGTAATGTCTACTGTTAAGCGTGGCAAAAAAGTTTCGAGAGATGACTTTTTTGCATCGCTCAAGTCAGTTACCACTGACTTCTACTCCCAGTTTATCTCACCAGGGTTTCACTCTGAAGACTCTGAGTTCAATGCCGAAGACGAAGACGTCTACCTTGAAAATATGAAGGTTATGACAACCTTTGTGATGGATAATTACCCTGACAAATTAATTAAAGTTGGCAGCAACACCAAAGGGCTTCCCAAAATAGAAGATGCCCAAGCTATGGAGATCAGAAAATCAATTAAAAAAGGTGTCCACCAACTTGGAATTATTAGACATTCAACGGGTAACTTTCAACTTGCAGCTCTTCTTGCTGTGCTTTGCGCTGCTATGTGCAGAGGAAACCAAATTGACACAGAAAACCTTATTCAGACACTTAAGCCTGCTTAAGGTACACCTCCACCCTACGCATCAAGGCCTCCCCTTTCAAGGGGAGCTTGTCGATAAAGATATCGCCACCTTCTTTGAAAATGGTCAATGGAACCGATATTGTGCTTTCGTTTAACTTCCAATACAAATATTCATCTTTGATTACAAAGCTCATAGGTAAAGTTTTGCCACTTTTAAACTCACCATCTATGAATATAATCTTCGATTTTATCAAAGTCATAGCAAAGGGCTTCAACACCTCTTTTTTCCCACCAAGGTTCATTTCCGCGTAACCAATGGATAGCATATAGCGTTCTTTTAAAAATTCGGCTTTACCGTGTTTAACCGTTTCATTCTTAGCTTGCTTGAATTCGATTTGACTAGCTGCACAACTCGCCAAGAGCAAACATACTAATAATGACAAAAATAATTTTAGGCGGTTCATATGAAAAAACTCTTTACTCTAATACTTGCACTTCCTTTGTATGTTAATGCAGCACAGCTCGATGAACAAGAGCTACAACCATATTTGGAAAAAACCACTGCGTGGTTGGAAGCTTTCTATGAAAATAATGGCGCAACACTAGCATCTCTTCAAACACCTAGTATGAATGCCATGAAAAGCTCGATTCGCAAACGCAGCCCCATGACCAACCCAAAGTTTGAATTTAATTTTGATTATAAGTGCCAGCATTACTACATCACCCACACAGTAAAGAGCAACAAATTCTCTGGTTTTGGAGGGACTAACATCACAGGTGTGAATATCACACCCAACGCAAAAAATATTGTGTCCGTATTAAGCTTTAGTGAATGTGGCAAGGACTACGTTAAGCATCTATCTGGTTTCAAAGTTAACTTCAATCAAGAGACAATGCTCGTAACTAGCGTTAAGAAAGAACTTAACTTGCATCAAGACGAGGGATTCACCCAAGAAGAGATAGATGCATATATGAACGACTATGCTGTAAGAGTTGAGAAATATACGGTTGAAGATATTGAAGACATTGATATTGAGAGTGAGAAAAATGCACTTAAAGAAAGAATGGGTTTTTAAAAGACTATATTAGCGTTAGTTGTCGATATAAAGAAAGCCTCCTCGGAGGCTTTAAATTTATACTCAATACACTCAGGTTTTTGTGCCACTCACTGTTGCACTTTACGAAAATCGGTCACGCAAACGAATGGAATTTCACACTTAAGCGGCTTTAGCTTTCCTAAAGGGAAGAAATTACTAATCCTTTGCATTATCCACATTGTTAAGCTGTTAAGTGAATAGTTGAAGTTTAGCTTCGTAGTCTTTATTACACGACCTATGGGGATAAAAGTGAAGAATTAGAGTAGAGAATGTCAAGATCCATAATCAACGCACATATAGCCCTTTAAATCCAGTAGGAAGAACCGCAAAACCTAGCCACCAACATGATTCGTGGTGGCTAGAGCGTACCCACGCCTAACCCTTCTACCGCTCATTAATTACTAATCAAACCTGATCACACAGGCCAGCACGA
>CEVI01072253.1_pt1 | contig 13468 bp, 12 predicted proteins | sample 531471 | NCBI WGS metagenome assembly CEVI01 (sample SAMEA2623513, study PRJEB7988) | marine metagenome | isolation source: saline water (ENVO:00002010), including
CCAGCCCAAGGACAGGCGAATGCTGAAACTGCTATAGCTTTTTACAAAAACATTATTGATTTTGCAGTGCAGGTGAAAGCTTCCTGGGTAAACCTTCAGGGCCTAGCTAAGTGGACTGTTAACTGTAAAGATCCTAAGGAGTCTTGGGAAATGCTGGTGCATTGTTGTAAAACTCTGGATGCCTATGCACAACTAAAAAAAGTAAAAATAGCTTACGAATGTGTTAACCGATACGAATCGCCAATGATCCATACAGCACAAAAGGCTATGGAATTAATAAAAGCGGTGGGGCATCGCAATTTTGGGTTAATCTTGAATAGTTTTCATATGCATATTGAAGAACCAGATCCTTTAGAAGCGTTAAGAAAATCTGAGAAGCTATTATTTAGCTATCAAATTTCTGATTCCAATAGATCGGGAATCGGAAGAGGACAGGTAGATTTTGTTAAACATCATGGCGTATTAGAAGAAATAGGTTTTGACGGTCCCATAATTATTGAAGTGGTTTTACCCGAATTAGTGCCTGGCAATACGCCAAAAACAGCATTGGAAAGAGAACGCTTAGATGAAGAAATTAGGCGAAGTATAAGAGTATGGGAAAATTTAAAAGAAAAGCCCCATATTTAAAAATTTAAATTTTGAAATAAAAAAACCGAATCTTAATAATCGATTCGGTTTTCTTTTCTATCCCATTTCTCAAAAACAGGTAATCCTTCCTCCCGCAGAATATTTACAAAAGGTACTTTTCTATTTTCGATGTCCTTATCCAGTTCTTCATAGATAAACTGATCATCAAAACCAATTTTAGCGGCATCACTATGGTTTAAGGCATAAAATACTTTTTTAGGCCTCGCCCAATAGATCGCGCCTAAACACATGGGGCAAGGTTCACAACTAGTATAAAGCACGCAATTTTCTAATTGAAATGTATTTAAATTTTCACATGCTCTCCTTATCGCAGTTATTTCAGCATGGGCGGTAGGATCATTACTGGATGTTACGATATTCCATCCTTCAGCGATAATTTCACCATCTTTAACCACAACTGCACCAAAAGGTCCACCAGCTCCTGTATTCATTCCTTCTTCTGCCAGGGCTATAGCCCTACGCATAAATTTTTTATCGTCCTCTGTCATACTTAGCAATTTTTCCTCAAAATCAAATCTAAATAAAAAAGGAGAGTAAAAGCTTTCTAATATTAGATCTTATGATTTTTATAACTTAAAGGCATCTTTTTTTATTAGAAATGTTTTACACCGTAAAAAAAGAATATAATTTCTAGATTTCGCTGCTTATTGGTATTCCTCAAAAATTATAAATATGTTTTCTAGTTCATACCTCAAATTAATAGGATCTTAATAAGTCTTGGTTTTTAGTTATTGTATTGCAAAGTGTTTTTACAGATGGATTCTTGACGCAATAATTAAAGTTTCTATTACATGAAATTCCTGGCAATAGCCCCAAAGCCGTCTGGTAAATCGATTGCTTTATTAAAAGGAATTATCTGTGATAACTGCTCTTTTTGATCGAGGACCAAAAAATATTCAGTGATCAACTGTGCTAAAAGTATTCGGTGCGATTTGCTAAGATGTGCCGTATTAATTAAAATATAATCGTTTTTTACCTTTAAAGCTTTACTACCAATAGGATTCCAAAGTCCTTTTATAGTGACTTTTTTATTTATGGATCGAAGTTCTTTTAAGAAATTAGAAGCTGTTTCTTCATCATACTTGAGTTGAAGATATTTTTCTATTTCGATGTAATAAAAACTACTTAATAATATTTCATTGGCACGTTTAACAACTCGGGAAAGTTTTCGGTTTCCACCATTGTAAATTAATTTCATTTTTGATTTTTTAGAATTTATGTTTGGTTTAGGTCTAATAATTATTTAAAAAATGAAATAAAATATATAGTATGTTAAGTAATCTTAGGGCTCTAAATTAGGGCTAAAGTTAGGTTATATTTGTCTGTAATTCAATTAAATATTCATTTGTAAATTATTATTGTGATTTATTGAATTTTTACCCTTCAAATTTTTAGTTTAAAAATTAAAAGCCTTGTAATAATTTATTTTTTTGATAAAAACTATGTTCTTATTTGATTCGAAGAATCAAAAAATACCTTATTTTTGCTCTCCGAACCTTCATTTCAACCCAGTATATGAGTCAAAAAGTGCTACTTACCGCTAAAGAAGTACAAATTATTTTGCAACGACTGGCTTGCCAGCTTGTAGAAAATCATTCTGACTTTTCTAATACTGTTCTTATCGGGATACAACCCAGGGGTATATTTTTACTAAATAGACTTCAGGAAATTTTGGAACAGGAATATCAGCTTAAGGATCTTAAAACGGGCCAATTGGATATTACATTCTACAGGGATGATTTCCGCAGAAGCGATAAGCCGTTAGAAGCCAATAAAACAAAAATCGATTTTGTAGTAGAAGATAAGCGTGTGGTTTTTATCGATGATGTTTTATATACCGGTAGAAGCATAAGGGCAGCCCTTACTGCGATTCAATCTTTTGGAAGGCCCAAAGAAATTGAATTGTTAAGTTTTATTGATCGTCGTTTTAGTAGACATTTACCTATTCAGCCAGATTATAATGGTAGACAGGTAGATGCTATAAACGAGGAAAAAGTAAAAGTAAACTGGAAGGAAAATGAAGGCGAAGATATTGTTTACCTTATTTCAAAATAACTAGCGTAATGAACGAATTAAGTGTTAACCACTTACTTGGGATTAAGTACCTGCAAAAATCGGATATTGACTTAATTTTTAATACTGCCGATCATTTTAAAGAAGTTATTAACCGGCCTATTAAAAAAGTCCCATCGTTACGAGATATAACCATAGCCAACTTATTTTTTGAAAATAGTACCAGAACCCGCCTTTCTTTTGAGCTTGCCGAAAAACGTTTAAGTGCTGATACGATTAATTTTTCAGCTGCTTCTTCCTCGGTTAAAAAAGGAGAAACGCTTATTGATACCGTAAATAATATCTTATCGATGAAAGTCGATATGGTGGTTATGAGACATCCTAATCCTGGAGCAGGAATTTTTCTTTCTAAACACGTAAAAGCTAGCATTGTAAACGCAGGGGATGGAGCACATGAGCACCCCACACAAGCCTTGCTGGATTCGTATTCTATACGTGAACGTTTAGGAGAGGTTGCCGGAAAGAATGTGGTGATTGTAGGAGATATTTTGCATAGTCGAGTAGCCCTTTCTAATATTTTTGCCTTAAAATTACTGGGAGCAAACGTAAAAGTTTGCGGACCTAAAACGCTAATTCCAAAATATATTGATTCTTTGGGAGTAGAGGTGGAAACCAATCTTATAAAAGCATTAGAATGGTGCGATGTTGCCAACATGCTGAGGGTTCAAAATGAAAGGATGGATATTAGTTATTTCCCTTCTACCAGAGAATACACGCAACAATTTGGTTTAAATAAGAAAATACTGAATAGTCTAAACAAAGAAATCATTGTAATGCACCCGGGACCGATTAATCGCGGCGTAGAAATTACCAGTGATGTTGCAGACAGTGATCAGGCAATTATTTTGGATCAGGTACAGAATGGTGTTGCGGTAAGGATGGCGGTTATATATTTATTGGCTTCTAAAATCAAGCAATAGATTTTATTTTTTAAATTAGTATTTTATATGACAAAAAGAGGCTAATGAAAATTGAAAAGAAAGAAAGTTATCTTTTAATTACCGATGATAAGGATTCTATAACCGATTTTACTTCACGATTAACAACGAATCATCATGAGTTTGAAAATGAAAACCTTGTAATCGATATTCTTGAATATGGTGAAATGGAGTTAGTAGAGTTATTAGGATTTTTAGAACTTTCTACCATACATCGTGCTAACAAAAAATCTTTTGTAATCGTTAATGACGCTATTAACATAGATAAAATCCCAGAAGAATTATTTGTAGTGCCTACCTTAAGAGAAGCCGAAGATGTGATCCAGATGGAAGAGCTGGAGCGAGAGCTTGGCTTTTAAATCTGTCTTTCTAAAACATTGCCGTTTTTCTTTAAAATCCGATTTTAATGAAGCTTGATATTTTAGGCTGTTATGCAGCTACTCCACGTTCTTTGACCAATCCCACCTCGCAGGTTTTAACGATGCAAAATCAAATGTTTTTGATCGATTGCGGGGAAGGTACCCAGGTTCAACTTCGTAAAAATAAGATCAAATTCGGTAAAATCGAACACATATTCATTTCGCATCTGCATGGCGATCATTTTTATGGGCTAATAGGGCTTATCTCTACTTTTATGTTGCTTAATAGGGAAAAGGAGCTTCATGTTTACGGTCCAAAAGGAATAAAAGAAGTGATTTTACTTCAACTTAAACTATCAAAGGCCTGGACACCATATCCCCTTTATTTTCACGAATTAACTTCAACTCAACCAGAAAAAATTTACGAAAACGAAAAGCTTTCCGTTGAAACGATCCCACTTAAGCACAGGGTGTATACCAATGGATTTTTATTTAAGGAAAAACAAGGCGACCGTAAATTATTAGTGGAAGAAGCTCGAAAATATAAAATAGACGTAGCGCTTTTTAAAAGTCTTAAAAAGGGTAAAGATGTAATTTCTGAAGAAGGTAAACTTATAAAAAACGAGCTTGTAACAGAAAGCGGAGATGCCCCTAAAAGTTATGCTTTTTGTAGTGATACAGTTTTTTCTGAAGAAATCATTCCGCAATTATCCAATATTGATGTGCTGTACCACGAATCTACTTTTTTACAGGAGCAGCTTAAATTAACAGATCCTACTAAACATAGCACTGCAATGCAGGCTGCGACGATAGCTAAACAAGCTAATGTAAAACAACTTATTTTAGGACATTACTCTACTCGATATCCTGATATTAAACTATTTAAAATTGAAGCCGAGCAGGTCTTTCCTAATGTTTTACTGGCTGAAGATGGTAAGACGCTGGAATTTTAATACGTAATTCAGAGAATTCAATTTTATTTAAAATTATAAGTGATTTACTGAATTTCTATCTGCTTATAGGTAATTAATAGTTTGTTCCAATCTTCCTTAAAAATTGATATAAACATGGTCAATTTTTTTCGGCTTTATTTTTAAAACTTGTAAATTGCAGTAGACAAGAAAAGCTTGTAAATTCTATAGAATATTACGTAAAAGCGCTCTGAACGAAATTTCGATTAAAGTTTAAAAAAACTTTTTTAGAAGAGTTAAAAATATATAACCATGAGTAGGAATCTGCAGGATTATAGACAATCTTATGAAAAAAGTGAATTGTTAGAAAGCAATATTTCTGATAATCCATTCGAATTATTTGAACGATGGTTTAATGAGACCGAAGTGGAAGGCGGTGCAGGAGAAGTAAATGCAATGACGATTGCTACGATAGGCTTAAACGGTTTTCCGAAATCGAGGGTTGTTCTTTTAAAATCGTATGATTCTGAAGGCTTTATTTTCTACACTAATTTTAATTCAGAAAAAGGAAAAGCCATAGCTATTAATCCAAATGTTTGTTTATCATTTTTCTGGCCTTCTACAGAGCGACAGGTAATTATACAGGGAGTAGTGGAAAAGGTTGATGATGAAACGGCGACCGAATATTATCATTCCCGCCCAAGGGGGAGTCAGCTAGGCGCATGGGCATCTCCGCAAAGCTCTGAAATTGCTTCGCGAGAAGTGTTAGAAAATAACTTGGCGCAAGTTGAACTTAAGTATAAAGATCATGAAGTACCTAAACCAGAGAACTGGGGTGGATATATTGTAAAACCTGTAAATATAGAGTTTTGGCAGGGGCGCCAAAATAGATTACACGATCGTATTATTTTTAATAAAGAAGAAGCTCAATGGAACTCTAAACGTTTAGCTCCTTAATTATGAAACGATTAATTGTAGTAAGACATGGTAAATCTTCCTGGAAGCATCAAGTACCGGATGATGAAAGACCTTTGAAAAAGAGAGCACTAAAAGATGCCAAGGCAGTTTTAGGAATTTTTGATACTTTCTTTAAACAGAATATAGATTCCGATTCTGCTATGTTTTGGAGTAGTCCTGCTACAAGAGCCCACGAGACTGCGAAGATCTTCAAAAAAAAATTAGGAATTAAAGATGAAAATTTTCAGGTAAAAAAAGCATTATATACTTTTAATAGCAGGGAACTGAAAAACATTATTTGTTCAGCTCCAAATTCAATAGAAACGCTTGTCGTTTTTTCGCATAATCCCGGGATAACCAATTTGGTAAATGCTATGGGAGATCGCAAATTTGATAATATTCCAACGACCGGCTTGTGTGTTATAGATTTTGAAGATTCTAATTGGGATACTATAACTTCAGGCAAGACCTTACTAACCCTTTTTCCAAAGAATTTACGCTAAAGCATGCAGGAAAATAAATACATCAATCGAGAATTAAGCTGGCTTCAGTTTAACACCCGAGTTTTACAAGAGGCTGAAGATGAAACCGTACCCTTAATAGAAAGACTGCGATTTTTAGGGATTTTTAGTAATAATTTAGATGAGTTTTTTAAAGTTCGTTATGCTACGGTAAAGCGTATCGATCTTGCCGGGAAAGCAGGGAAAAGCGCGCTAGGTGGTATGAAGGCCAGCAAACTTTTGGAAGATATCACTAAGGTTGTTATTAAACAGCAGTCTGAAAGTTTAAAGATTTTAGATAAGATACAACAACGACTACGTGAGGAACATGGCATTTGTGTGATCAATGAAAAAGAAGTGTCTGAATCCCAGCAGAAATTTGTTAAAGATTATTTTCTTTCTCAGGTAAGTCCGGCATTGGTAACCATCGTACTTAACGATTTAGAAGAACTACCTAGTTTAAAAGATAGTGCTGCTTATCTGGCTGTAACGATGGAAATGAAAGCTTCTAAACCGGCAGGTAAAATTTCCAAACTGGTAAAAAGTACTACAAATGAGCGTAAATATGTGCTTATTGAAATTCCACGAAGTATAGAGCGATTTGTGGTTTTACCATCAGAAGATGAAAAAAAATATATTATCATTCTAGACGATTTAATTCGGTATAACTTAAATAGTATCTTCAATATTTTTGAATACGAGACTATTTCTGCCCATATGATTAAAATAACAAGAGATGCCGAATTAGATATTGATAGCGACCTTAGTAAAAGTTTTATCGAAAAGATTTCTGAAAGTGTAAAAGATCGAATTAAGGGGGATCCTGTTCGTTTTGTTTACGATAAAAATATCGATAAGGCAACGCTTAATTATCTTATGAATAAAATGGGCATAGATCATGCAGATAGTATTATTCCCGGCGGGCGTTACCATAATCGCCGTGATTATATGGGGTTTCCAAGATTGGGGAGCAAAGAATTACTTTATGATACTAAAGAAGCACTACCTATTCCCGGTCTGGCATTGCAAACAAGTTTGATACAGGGTACCGGTAAAAAAGATCATATGCTTTATGCACCTTACCAAAGTTTCTCTTATGTGGTTAAATTTTTACGTGAGGCTGCGCTAGATCCAAAAGTAAAAACCATAAAAATTACCATATATCGTTTAGCAAAAATTTCTCACATCGCAAGTTCATTGATTAATGCCGTAAAAAACGGTAAAAAGGTTTTGGTTCAAATAGAGCTTAGAGCACGTTTTGATGAAGCCGCAAACATTAAGTATGCTGAACAAATGCAACGGGAAGGGGTGAAGCTTATTTTTGGGGTACCTGGATTAAAAGTTCACTGTAAGACCTGTGTGATTGAACGTGAAGAAAACAACGGGAAATTAAAAAAATATGGGTTTATAAGTACCGGTAATTTCAATGAGTCCACCTCAAAAATTTATACCGATTATACACTTTTTACAGCGAATCAGGAGATTTTAAAAGAAGTAAATAAGGTTTTCGACTTTTTTGAAACCAATTATAAAGTGAGTAAATACAGGCATCTAATCGTCTCACCACATTATACTCGTGCAGTTTTAACAAAACTCATTCAAAATGAAATCGATAATCAGCTTGAAGGTAAACCTTCAGGGATTAAACTGAAGTTAAACAGTCTTTCAGATTATCCCATGATCGATAAATTATACCAGGCCAGTAGGGCAGGAGTAAAAATTAAATTGATTGTTAGAGGAATTAATTGTTTAATTCCCGGTGTACCAGGAATGAGCGAGAATATAGAAGCGATTAGCGTTGTAGATAAATTTTTGGAACATCCAAGAGTGTATATTTTTGAGAATGCAACGAATCCAAGGGTTTATATTTCTTCGGCCGATTTAATGTCCAGAAACCTGGATAACCGAGTAGAAATTGCTTGTCCTATATACGATAAAGATATAAAACAGGAAGTAATCGATGGCTTTGAAATTAGTTGGAGTGATAATGTAAAAGCGCGCGTTTTTTCAGAAAAACAAAATAATGCTTATCGCAAAAAAACAAAGCCAAGAGTGCGATCTCAGGAAGCGCTTTACGATTATTACTTAAATAAAAACGAAAATTACAGGAAGTGATAGTACAAAAGAATTTTGCAGCGATAGATATAGGATCTAATGCCATTAGATTATTGGTTTCTACCATTACCGAAAAGGAGGGCATGGAAACCAGTTTTAGGAAGACCTCTTTAGTACGCGTGCCCATAAGATTGGGAGCAGACGTTTTTTTAAAACAAAGTATTTCTGAAAATAACCGTGATCGTATGGTAGATGCCATGCATGCTTTTAGCCTGTTAATGAAAGCTCATGGTGTTGAAAAATATAAAGCTTGTGCTACTTCTGCAATGCGAGAGGCAAAAAATGCTGATGAGGTTACTGAAGTTATAAAAAAGAGAACGGGAATAGAAATTGAAATTATCGATGGCTCACATGAAGCTGCCATTATTGCCGCTACAGATTTACATGCATTAATTCAGGATGATCATAATTATCTATATGTAGATGTTGGTGGGGGAAGTACAGAGTATACACTTTATAGCAATGGAAAATCTATAGCTTCAAGATCTTTTAAAGTAGGTACTGTGCGATTATTAAACGATCTGGTAGAGAACAAAACCTGGCGCGAAATGGAGGCCTGGGTTCGTGAAACTACAAAAGGTTATCCAGATATTAGTCTTATAGGATCTGGAGGGAATATTAATAATATTTTTAAGACCAGCGGTAAAAAAGAAGGAAAGCCATTAAGTCTTGCTTATCTTAAGAAGTATGACGAATTGCTTAATAGTTATACTTATGAGGAAAGGATTATCGAGTTAGATTTAAAGAACGATCGTGCAGATGTAATTATACCTGCCTCAAGAATTTATCTGAATTCTATGAAATGGGCCAGGGCAAATCAAATATATGTGCCTAAAATTGGTTTGGCAGATGGAATAATTAAGTCCATGTACCAGTCTAACTAATATGAAATCAATGCTATAAAAAGAAAAAGCTGGTGAATTTACCAGCTTTTTTTGATAATTTTTTAACCGTGGATGGTTTCTTTATTTCCTAATCCCTGGATCATTTTACCTTCAAATTCTAAAAGATCGTTCCACTTTTTGTCAACTACTTCACGGTCTCCATATTTTCTGGCAAATTTTAAAAACATTGTATAATGATTTGCTTCGCTAATCATCAAGTTTTTATAAAATTCGGCCAGTTCTTTATCTTCTAGTTTTTCGCTTAATAATCTAAAACGTTCGCAGCTTCTTGCTTCGATTAGTCCGGCAATCAATAATCGGTGGATAAGCTGTGTCTTTCGGCTACCTCCTTTTGGGAAAAACTTTAAAAGCTGAACTACGTATTCGTCCTTACGGTCCCATCCCATCTCGATATTACGCGCTAAAATTTTATCATGAACCATTTTAAAATGTCCCATTTCTTCACGGGATAAGGCAATCATGGCGGTAACAAGTTCGGGGTATTCAGGGTAATTAACAATTAAAGAGATCGCGGTAGATGCTGCTTTTTGCTCACACCAGGCATGATCAATTAAAATTTCTTCAATATTTTTATTGGCAATATCTGCCCATCTGGGATCGGTAGGAAGTTTTAAACCAAGCATAATTATACGTCTAAATCAAAAGTTGTTCGTAATTTATCCAAAAGCGGATTTTTCTCTTTTAGCTTATTGTATTTTTCTATTGGTGTAAATACAAATTTTTTCGCCGTAGTTTCGTTAACATCAATAACCAGCGAGATGGTCGTATTTTTTAATCGGGTTTTTAGAAATCCCATTAATTTATGCTGACCTTTTTCCAGGTCGATTTTCATAGATTCTGCTGGTAATTCTAAATGAATTTCATTGTCATTTTTTAAAGTAGGAAGGTCGGTTTCTAAAATTGAAGCCAGGATTTTCTCTCCACGCTTCTTCAATCTATGAACATAATCGTCCCAGGCGGCCTGTAACTGTGTTTCAGTAAATTTTCCGGTCATTACCGTCTCACGCTCCGGGGCCTTATCCTTTACCTGAGCTTCGAGTTCTTTTTTCTTTCGAATACTAGCCAAAGACAGTCCGGATACCCGTTCTCTTTTTTCTGTTGTATTAGTAGCAGGATTTACTGATTTTGGTGTTTCGTCGCTCGATAATTCAGATTTATTTTGTTCCGGTATTTCTTTTTCTGCTTCTTCAATTTTTGGATCAGAAGTGTTGGGAACTTCATTACTAAAATATTGCTGATTGGCGGGTGTAGCTTCTGGAGCACAAGTATCGTTTTCTGTACGATTTTCGACAGAAGGTTGTTGCGCTTCTTTAGGGGGTGTTCCACTTTGCCCGTATTCATTATTTCTGATAATCGATTTTTCCTCTTTGGAGATCGATTTTGCAGGTTGTTCGAAATGAGAAGGGGGAACTATTTTAGGACTGCTGTTTTTTTTTTCTCCGTCGAAAGTGACAGAGGCTATTTGCATTAAGCAGAGTTCTACTAAGAGTCGTTGATTTCGACTGCTTTTATATTTTAAATCACATTCATTCGCCAGATCAATAGCCTGAAGCAAAAATTGCTGAGACGTTTTTTGGGACTGCTCAAAATATTTTGCTTTTGTTTGTTCACCTACTTCCAAAAGCTGGATGGTACGCTGATCTTTACACACCAATAAATCCCTAAAATGCGACGCTAAACCTGCAATAAAGTGATGTCCATCAAAGCCATTAGATAAAATGTCATTAAATAAAATCAGTAATTGCGGGATATTATTATCCAGTAACAAATCGGTTACCTGCATGTAAGTATCATAGTCCAGTACATTCAGGTTTTCAGTAACAGCTTGTCGGGTAAGGTTATTTCCGCTAAAACTTACTACCCGATCATAAATAGAAAGTGCATCACGCATTGCACCATCTGCTTTTTGAGCGATGATTTGCAAAGCATCTTCTTCGGCATTAACACCTTCCTGTTCGGCAATATATTTTAAATAATCTTTGGCATCGGTAACCGTAATTCTTTTGAAATCAAAAATTTGGCAACGCGATAGAATAGTGGGGATAATCTTATGCTTCTCGGTCGTAGCAAGGATAAAAATAGCATGTTTTGGCGGCTCTTCTAAGGTCTTAAGAAAAGCATTAAATGCCGAGGTAGATAACATATGAACCTCATCTATAATATATACTTTATAAGTGCCTACCTGTGGTGGTATTCTTACCTGATCGATAAGATTACGAATATCATCAACCGAGTTGTTAGAGGCGGCATCGAGTTCAAAAATATTAAAAGCAAAATCTTCATCTGGACTTTGAGTACCGTCCTGATTAATCATTTTGGCTAAAATACGGGCACAAGTTGTTTTTCCCACTCCACGTGGACCGGTAAATAAAAGTGCCTGCGCAAGATGATTGTGAGCAATAGCATTAGCCAAAGTATTGGTAATTGCCTGCTGCCCAACTACATCTTTAAAGGTTTGTGGCCTGTATTTACGCGCCGAAACTACAAAATGCTCCATCTAACAAGTTTGAACGACAAATATAAAAATAGCCTGCTTAACCACGAAGATGTTGACGAGTATTTATAAACAAATAGTGAACTTTATGAACGGCTTTATGAAACAAAATTTAGAAATAAGAAGATAGACTATAGAAATATGGGAATGAAGCTTATGTGGAATGCAAAGGGTTTTCTTGAAAATGAATAATCAATAAACAGACTTTAAACATTTGGCTTTCAAACTTTCCAACCTATAATTTACAACTTTCAGCTCTGAATCCACAACATAAAAAAAGAGGCTTCCCAAAACGATATCCCACCTTCCAATCAGAAAATCCCCGAAATCTTATGGTTAGGTTAGGAGCGTTAAAAGAAAGCCTCTGGTTTAAAGAAGACAGAATTTTAAATAGTCATGGAAAATAGTTTAGTATCTGGTTTTTTTCGTTGAAGCCTAAGATCGAATGCCATACAAACATTGCGAACAAAAGCTCTTCCTTTTTCTGTAATTTCAATTTTATTATGGAGGATTTTTAATAATCCGTCATCTTGCATCTCAGATAACTTTATAATTATATCCGGTAATTCTGGAAATTGCATGTTGTTGTCTTCCCAACTTGTCTCCAGTTTGCACATTAGGTTTAGAATATGCTTTCTGATAATTAAATCTTCCGGACTAAGAATATGTCCGCGATAAATAGGAAATATTCCACCCTCAATTAAATTATTGTATTCTTCTATGTTTTTAACATTTTGTCCAAAAGCATACCAGGAATCACCAATTGCTGAAACGCCCAAGCCAACCATCAACTGTGTAGTCGTTGTAGTATATCCCATAAAATTACGATGAATTGTTTTTTGCTTAAGACTTTGTGCTAATTCGTCTTGGGGAAGGGCAAAATGATCCATACCAATCTCTATATACCCCGATTCTAATAAGCGCTTTTTACCAAGTTCAAACTGGGCTCTTTTTTCTTCAGCAGTAGGGAGATCTTCATCCTTAAAACCACGTTGACCGTTACCTTTTATCCATGGCACGTGAGCATAACTATAAAAAGCAATACGCTCTGGCCTTAATTTTTTAGTAAGGTTTATAGTATTTTCTATATCAGCTGTAGTTTGAAAAGGTAATCCGAAAATGATATCGTGGCCTATAGAAGTATAACCCGCTTGTCTGGCAAGAGTGGTTACTTTTTGGACGTTTTCAAAAGGTTGTACGCGATTTATCGCTTTCTGAACTTTGAGATTATAATCCTGCACCCCATAACTAACCCTTGTAAAGCCAAGATTGGCTAATACATCAAGGTGTTTATGACTGGTATTGTTAGGATGGCCTTCAAAACTTAGCTTGGCATTAGCGCGATCCTTAGGATCTTTAAATAATCCTGCAATGAGCAGTTGTAAATTTTCCGAAGAAAAGAACGTAGGAGTACCGCCACCTATATGCAATTCTGAAATCTTTGGTGTTTCTTCAAATAAGGAAACATACAAATCCCATTCTATTAAAAGTGATTTGATATAAGGAATTTCAACAAGGTGATTTTTGGTAATCCTTTTATTGCAGCCGCAAAAGGTACACATACTTTC
>CEVI01010365.1_pt1 | contig 13367 bp, 9 predicted proteins | sample 531471 | NCBI WGS metagenome assembly CEVI01 (sample SAMEA2623513, study PRJEB7988) | marine metagenome | isolation source: saline water (ENVO:00002010), including
GCCCTCCTGCCCGTCGCGGTCGGTGCCTTCGCCGGGTGGGTTGGCCGGTCGTTCTTTGCTGCGGATGCCGAGCGCGTTTCAGCCCGCATCGTCACCGCACTGGGGGTTGCGGTCGCCGCTGCAGGTTCAGCGGCGCTGCTGGCCGTTCTTGCCTCCGGCTCGCTCGGGCCGGGGGCGCTCGCGCAGCTAGGGCCGGAGCCCGGTCCTGTTGCGCTGGCCATCGGTATCGAGGTCGGGGTCGGCGCCGGCATCCTGCTGCTCTCACCGCGACGTCGAGCCCGTGACGACGGTGCCACCGAGGCCGTGCCCACGGCGCTGCTGGAGCCCTCGGTAGACTGAGTCGGTGCTCACCGTCGCCGTTCTCATCTCTGGCGCCGGATCCAACCTTCGGGCGCTGCTCGAGGCGGCGAATGAGCCCGACTATCCGGCGCGCATCGTTGTCGTCGGCGCCGACCGCGAAGCAGACGGCCTCGCCCATGCCGAAGCATTCGGCATTCCCTGGTTCTTCGTTCCCTACGCCGAGTATCCGGATCGGGAGGCCTGGGGTGAGGCGCTTCGCGACCAACTCGCGGTCTGGCAGCCCGACCTGATCGTTCTCAGCGGGCTGATGCGGTTGCTCCCCGCATCGGTACTCGAACCTTGGGCGCCGCGTATCATCAACACCCACCCCGCGTACCTTCCGGAGTTCCCCGGCGCCCACGGCGTGCGGGACGCGATCGCCGCCGGTGCCACCCAGACCGGCGCGAGTGTCATCGTCGTAGACGCGGGGGTCGATACCGGACCGATCCTCGCGCAGGAGCGCATCGCAGTGCTTCCCGGCGATGACGAAGAGAGCCTTCATGAGAGGATCAAGCCGGTCGAACGCCGACTCCTCATCGACGTGGTCAGGCGCATCGCGACCGGCGACCTCGATCTCTCCTCTCCCTGACTATCGCCTGACCAGCGCCGCGACGACGCAGCAACCGCGGCCGATGACCACCCGACAGATTCCGAACCACAGCTTCCGGCCCCGAGCCTCACAGCCCAGGGCCTCGACAGCTCAGAGCCCCGACAGCAAGGAGACCTGATGGCAGGCCCCAGTCACGACCCGTCCGTGTACCGCGACCGCGACGTCGTGCCAGTCCGGCGCGCGCTGGTGTCGGTGAGCGACAAGACCGATCTCTTGAGCCTCGCCGAGGCTCTTGCTGAGGCCGGCGTCGAGATCGTCTCCACCGGGTCGACGGCCGCGACGATCCGGGATGCCGGCTTTGCGGTGACCGACGTCGCCGCTGTCACCGGGTTCCCCGAGTCGCTGGACGGGAGGGTCAAGACCCTACATCCTGCCGTGCACGCCGGCCTCCTTGCCGACCTTCGCCTTGCACACCACGAGAACCAGCTCGCCGATCTCGGCATCCAGCCCTTCGAACTGGTCGTGGTGAACCTGTACCCGTTCGTTGAGACCGTCGCCTCCGGCGCGCAGGGCGACGATGTCGTCGAACAGATCGACATCGGCGGTCCCGCCATGGTCCGGGCGTCTGCGAAGAACTACGCGAACGTCGCGATCGTGGTCTCGCCCGAGTCCTACGGGTCGGTGATCGAAGCCATCCGCGCGGGCGGCACATCCCTCGCTCAGCGCCGCGAGCTTGCCGCGCGCGCCTTCGCGCACACCGCAGAGTACGACCGGGCAGTTGCAACCTGGTTCGCCGACGAGACGCTGGGTGAGGATGTGGACCTGCCCGCGCACCTCACGATTCGAGCCGAGCGACTGTCGACCCTGCGTTATGGCGAGAACATGCACCAGCGCGCAGCGATCTACACGCGCACCGGCGGACACGGCATTGCGCAGGCTACCCAGTTGCAGGGCAAGGAGATGTCCTACAACAACTACGTCGATGCTGACGCCGCCCTGCGCGCTGCCTTCGACCTGGTCAAGCCCGCCGTAGCGATCATCAAGCACGCGAACCCGTGCGGTATTGCGGTGTCGGCGCCGAACGCGCTGGACCCGATTGCCAGCGCGCACCTGCGCGCCCACGCCTGCGACCCGGTCTCGGCGTTCGGAGGCGTGATCGCCGCCAACCGCAAGGTGACCCTGAAGATGGCCGAGAACCTGCGCGACATCTTCACCGAGGTGATCGTCGCCCCGGACTTTGAGCCTGAGGCGCTCGAGGTTTTCCGCCTCAAGAACAACCTGCGCGTGCTGAAGCTGCCCGACGACTGGAAGCAGGAGCCGATGGACGTGCGGCTCATCTCGGGGGGGCTCCTTCTGCAGGATGCCGACCGCTTCCCCGACGACATCGAGTCAGTCGCCACCGATTGGGAGCTCGTCTCCGGTGAGCGGCCTGAGGCCGACGCGATGACCAACCTCATCTTCGCGTGGAAGACCTGCCGTGCCGTGAAGTCCAACGCGATTGTCCTCGCGAAGGACTCGGCGACTGTCGGTATCGGCATGGGCCAGGTGAACCGCGTCGACTCGTGTCGCTTGGCCGTCGAGCGCGCCGGGGATCGCGTGCAGGGTGCCGTTGCGGCATCCGACGCATTCTTCCCGTTTGCCGACGGACCGCAGGTGCTCATCGATGCCGGCGTGTCGGCTATCGTGCAGCCGGGAGGGTCCGTTCGTGATGAGGAGGTCGTGAAGGCCGCGCGCGACGCGGGCGTCACGATGTTCTTCACGCGCGAGCGCCACTTCTTCCACTAAGTCGCGCCGCGCGAGCGGACCGATTGCAGGATCATCGTCGGGCCAGTCGATGGCCACGCGGGCTGTCGAGCGAATCATCCTGCGATCGGTCCCGCGTGGTCCCCGGCGACAGGCTCTCGCTCAGGGACGCCCGTAGGCCTCCAGCCAGCGCAACCAGACCTCGCTGACCGTCGGGTACGACGGGACCGCGTGCCAGAGCCTGCTCAGCGGCACTTCTCCGACGATGGCGATCGTGGCCGAGTGCAGCAGCTCCGCGACATCCGGGCCCACGAAGGTCGCCCCGACCAGCACTTCGCGCTCTCGGTCGACGACAGCGCGGGCCTGGCCGCGGTAGTCATCCGAAGCCGTGGACGCTCCCGCGATCCACGAGAGGTCGTAGTCCAGCACCCGGATGTTGATCCCCGCCGCTTCCGCGCGCTCGGCAGTCAGCCCGACCGAGGCCACCTCGGGGTCGGTGAAGGTGACCTGCGGCACGTGGTCGTGATCGGCTGTTGCGACGTGGGCGCCCCATCGAGACGTGTCGACATGGGAACCGCGGGCGCGGGCGGCGATCACGTCCCCCGCGGCGCGCGCCTGGTATTTGCCCTGGTGGGTGAGGAGCGCGCGGTGATTGACGTCGCCGACCGCATACAACCAGTCGGTATCGCGCACCAGCATCGTGTCGTCGACATCGAGCCACGCGCCAGGCTTCAGATCGACAGACTCGAGACCGAGGTCTGCGGTACGCGGCACCCTTCCGGTGGCGACGAGCACCTCATCCGCTGTGACCGACGAGCCATCCGAGAGCACGAGAGTGCGACCCTTCGCGTCGCGGGATGCCGAGACGACATCGACCCCCGTACGGACCTGGGCTCCCTGCGCGGTCAGCGCCTCGGCCACCATCTCACCCGCGAACGGCTCCATACCGCCCAGCAGCCCGGATCGCGCGATGAGGGTCACCGCCGTGCCGAAACTCGCATACGCGGTTGCCATCTCGCACCCGACGACCCCGCCACCGATGATGGCGAGCGACGCGGGCGCGGACCGTGCGCTTGTCGCTTCGCGGCTCGTCCACGGTTCGATCTCTCGGAGCCTGGGAGTGTTCGGCAGCAGAGCCGCCGAGCCGGTGCAGACGGCAACGGCGTGTGTGGCGATGAGGTCGACGACCTCGCCGCCGGGACGGGTGACTTCGACCCGCTTGCGGCCCGCGATACGGGCATGTCCCCGCACCAGATCGATTCCCGCGCTCTCGAGCCACTCGACCTGCGAGGAGTCATTCCAGTCGTGCGTCATCCGGGTGCGGCGCGCCAAGGCTGCAGCGACATCAACGTTGCCGGTGACGGCCTGCTTTGCGCCGTCGACTGCTCGGGCAGCCCGCAGTACCGATCCCGCGCGCAGCAGCGCCTTCGAGGGCATACACGCCCAGTACGAGCACTCGCCACCGACGAGTTCGCTCTCCACGATGACGACCCGCAGGCCGCCCTGCACTGCCCGGTCGGCGACGTTCTCGCCAACCGGCCCTGCCCCGATCACAACAAGGTCATATTCGCGCGCGCCCATATGCCACGGTAACCCGCGTGCCCCGCGGCTGTCTCCCGCTGCAGTGTCTGATTTCCGCCAGTGCGCGGGGGAGGGGCGTGGCAGTCTTGACCCGTGCTCTCCATGACCTTCGACGAACGGTACGCCGCGATCCAGTCGCGCGACGCCCGGTTCGACGGTCAATTCGTGACCGCCGTCAGCTCAACAGGCATATATTGCCGACCCAGCTGCCCGGCCAGAACGCCGAAGCCGGCGAACGTGACCTTCTATCCGACCAGCGCCGCCGCCCACGAAGCGGGGTACCGCGCGTGCAAGCGGTGCCTGCCCGAGGCGGCTCCCGGCTCCCCGGATTGGGACGTGCGCGGCGACGTTGCCGCGCGGGCGATGCGCCTCATCGCCGACGGGGTCATCGAGCGCGAAGGTGTTCCGGGGCTCGCACACCGACTCGGCTACTCGCCGCGGCATCTGACCAGACTGCTGACGGCCGAACTCGGCGCCGGACCGCTCGCGCTCAGTCGCGCGCAGCGGGCACACACGGCGCGGATGCTGCTGGTGGGCACCGCGATGCCGGCATCCGACATCGCCTTCGCGTCGGGTTTTGCCAGTGTGCGGCAGTTCAACGACACGATCCGTGAGGTCTTCGGGCTCACACCGCTCGAGGTGCGCGCCCGGCGCACGGGGTCCGCAGCACCCGGCGGCACGATCGATCTGGCGCTGCCGGTGCGAGGTCCGTTCGATGCTGCGGGGCTGCTCGCCTGGATGAGCGCGCGGGCGTTGCCCGGTGTCGAGGTGGCAGGAGAGGCATCCTTCGCTCGGACGGTGCTGCTGGCCTCGGGTCCCGCCTGGTTCGAGGTGAGAACGGATGCCGGCGGCCTGCGCCTGCGCGCGACGGTGACGGCCCTATCTGATCTCGCGACCCTCGTTGCTCGCGTTCGTCGCATCTTCGACCTGGATGCCGATCCGCTCGCGATCGACTCCGCACTGTCGCGGCATCCCGAACTCGAGCCGCGGGTCCGGGCGATTCCCGGCATCCGGGTTCCGGGCGCAGCCGACCCCCACGAGATGCTCATCCGCGCGATGGTGGGCCAGCAGATCACTGTCGCCGCGGCGCGCACGGCGCTGACCGCTCTTGCCGATGCGCTGGGCGAGGAGGTCGCCGGGCCCGACGGCCTGACCCGGCTGTTTCCGACGATGGCAACCATCGCCGATCACGGCGCCGAGGTGCTGCGGGGTCCTGCGGCACGCATCCGATCGATCGTCGGCGCCGCGCGAGCCCTGGCCGAGGGAGAGGTGACCCTCACGATCGCCGACGACGGGAGCGAGCAGCGCCGAGCCCTGCTCGCTCTTCCCGGCGTCGGACCGTGGACCGCCGACTACGTGCGGATGCGGGTGCTCGGCGACCCCGACGTGTTCTTGCCCACGGATGTCGCCGTCCGAAGCGGCGCCCGAGCCCTCGGCATCCCTGCGGAGGGGCTCGAGACCTGGGCGGCGACAGTCGCGCCCTGGCGCAGCTACCTGAGCGCGCACCTGTGGCGAGCCGTCCCCGCCCGGCCCGGCCGAGCCGCGACCGCGCGTACCAGCACTGTCCGTTCCCCCGCGCCCGCCGCGTCAGCCGAGGAGGTTCTCACATGACCCTGACCGCCGTTCTCCAGTTCGTCGACACTCCCGACGGCCCGTTCGCGATCCTCGCCGCCGACGATGGCGCGGTGCTCTCATCGGGGTGGACCGACTCCGCCGAACGCATCGTGGAGCGCATCCGTCCGAGTCACCGGCCCGACGACGTGCGCTCCGGCACGACGGATGCCGCGTCCGCCGTCCGCGACTACTACGCCGGTGATCTCGCGGCGATCGACGCCGTGCCGGTCCGGCAGTTCGGTACGGCCGGTCAGCTGGCCGGGTGGGCGGCACTTCGCAGCATCGCGCCCGGCGCACCCCTGTCGTACACGACGTTCGCCACGGCGCTCGGCCATCCCGCAGCGGTGCGGGCCGCGGCATCCGTCTGCGCCCGCAATGCGCCGGCGCTGTTCGTGCCATGCCACCGCGTGCTGCGGACCGACGGGAGCCTCGGGGGATTCGCGTGGGGGATCGAGATCAAGCGTTCGCTGCTGGATCGAGAGAATCCGTCCTTGCTTTCAGCCGACTCTCAGGCATAGTCTGAAGGGCTGCCGCGTCGTGCGGCAGCCCGTACGCCAAGGAGGATGCCATGTATCAGATCGCTTTCGTCGCGAGTGCTGTCGTCCTCATCGCCGCGGCGCCCCTGCGTCACCGCGGTCCCGCGATGACGCGCTAGCAGCGTCGCGACGCACTCGTTCGCGTGTCGGTGACCTGACCGGTCGCGGCATACTCTCGGCGCCCGCAGCGTTGTCGACCACGGCATAGCACCCTCGCCTCAGGCTCTGGCTGCCGCCCTCCCCGCCCGCAGACCCGCGGGTTCGCTTCGCCCTCCCACAAGGACCATGACCGTTACGCCTTCATCCCCCACGCCCCACCTGTCGACCCTTCGCGCCCTGGGCCGGCTGCTGCCCTTCGCTCGGCCGGTGCTGCCTCGGCTGGTCCTCGGCGCGGCAAGCGCGATGCTCGCCTCGGTGCTGGCGCTCATGTTTCCGCTCGTGCTCGAGGTGATCGTCGGCGGCCCGATCGCCTCGGGCGACCCCGGCCAGATCGCGTGGGGCGCGGCGGCGATCCTGGCGCTCGGCCTTGCCGAAGCGGCAATGGTCTGGGCGCGCCGGTGGTTCGTGCTCGCACCGTCGACGAGGGTGGAATTCGAGCTGCGGACGACGTTCTATCGCCGACTGCAGCGCCTGCCCGTTGCCTTCCACGACCGCTGGCAGTCCGGTCAGCTGCTCTCGCGGATGATGCAAGACATCAGCATCATCCGACGCTGGCTCGCGTTCGGTCTCGTGTTGCTGGTGGTCAACGTCCTCACGATCATCGTCGGCGCGGTCTTGCTGTTCCAGTGGCACTGGTTGCTCGGCGTGATCTTCCTGGTCACCTCCGCGCCCCTCTGGTATGCCGGATACCGCTTCGAGAAGCGATATGGAACTCTCGCCCGCCAGTCGCAGGACCAGGCCGGTGACCTCGCCACCTCCGTCGAAGAGAGCGTGCACGGCATCCGCGTGCTCAAGGCCTTCGGGCGCGGATCGCACGCCCTGCAGAAGTTCGCCCGCCAGGCCGAGACCCTGCGCGAGACCGAGATTCATAAGGCGCGCGCTGTCGGGCTGATCTGGTTCTGGCTGATCCTGCTTCCTGACATCGCGTTCGCGCTCGCACTCGGTGCCGGTATCGCGCTGATTCAGATGGGTCAGCTGAACGCCGCTGAACTGATCGCATTCTTCGCGATGGCGACGGTGCTGCGCTGGCCCATGGAGTCGATCGGATTCCTGTTCTCCTTCCTGCTGGATGCCCGCACCGCCACCGACCGTATCTTCGAGGTGTTCGACGAGGTCGACACCATCACCGATCCCGAGCAGCCGAAGACCCTTGCCTCTCCTCGCGGTGAGTTGGCGTTCGAGGGCGTCCATTTCCGCTATCAGGACGCGCCGGAAAGCCAGCGCGACCTGCTCGACGGTGTCGATCTCGTGCTGCGTCCCGGCGAGACGATGGCCCTCGTCGGTCTCACCGGGTCAGGAAAGACGACCCTCACGACCCTGCCCACACGGCTCTACGACGTGACCGGCGGCCGGGTGACCCTGGATGGGGTCGACATCCGTGATCTGACTCTCGCAGAGCTGCGTACCCACATCGGCATGGCGTTCGAGGATGCGACGCTGTTCTCGCAGACCGTGCGCGAGAACGTCTTGCTCGGTCGCGAAGACCTCGTCCCTGGCAGCCCCGAGGCCGAGGCCGCGCTGCAGGAAGCGCTCGCGGTTGCACAGGCGAGCTTCGTCGACGACCTCCCCGACGGCGTCGACACGGTCATCGGCGAAGAGGGACTCAGCCTGTCTGGCGGGCAGCGCCAGCGTCTGGCGCTCGCGCGGGCGGTCGCGGCAAAGCCCGCCGTGCTCGTTCTCGATGACCCGCTGTCGGCCCTCGACGTTGACACCGAGGCTCTCGTGGAGGATGCCCTGCGGCGGGTCCTCGCCAACACGACGGCACTGGTCATCGCGCATCGGCCGTCGACGGTGACGCTCGCCGACCGCGTCGCTCTGCTCGAGGACGGCAAGGTGACGGCGGTGGGGAAGCACTCGGACCTGCTCCGCGAGAGCGAGCACTACCGGTACGTCATCTCGAGCCTGGAAGACGAACAAGCCCGCATGCGAGAAAGGGAGGTGACACTGTGAGCGCCACTGTCGTGGGAACTGCCGGCGAAGACCGGTCGGACTACACGCGGGACGAGAGCCGCGCCATCCGTCGCCGCTCGCTGCGCCTGCTCGGGTCGCTGATCGCGCCGCTGCGGTGGCAGGTTGTCCTCGCCGGTGTCGTGCTGGTCGTATCGACGGCCCTGCAGGTAGCGGGCCCCGCGCTGATCGCGTTCGGCATCGACACCGCGCTTCCGCTCGTTCTGGCGCCGCAGACGAACTGGATGCCGACGATCGGGGTCGTCGCCGTCTACCTCGTAGCCGGGGTGGGCGGTGCGAGTCTCGTGGGCTGGTACGCGGTCGTGGCGGCGCGGCTGACGCAAGCCGTGATGCTCGATCTTCGCAAGCGCATCTTCCTGCACACACAGAAGCTCAGCCTCGAGTTCCACGAGTCCTACACCTCGGGCCGCATCATCTCGCGGCAGACCAGCGACCTGGAATCCATCCGGGAGCTTCTCGACGGTGGGCTCAACCAACTCGTCTCGGGGCTGCTGTACGGCGGGTTCACGCTGATCGCGCTGCTGCTGCTGGACTGGCAGTCCGGAGTCATCCTCGCCGTCATGGGAGTTCCGCTGTTCCTGCTGATGCGTTGGTTCTACCGCCGCTCGCAGGCTGTCTACCGTGAGTCACGCGTTATCAGCGCGAAGCTCATCGTGAAGTTCGTCGAGACCATGACCGGCATCCGTGCCGTCAAGGCGTTCCGCAAGGAGCCGCGCAACGACGATGAGTTCGGAGACGTCGCCGAGGACTACCGGGACGTCAACATGCGCTCGATCCGACTGTTCGGCACCTTCGAGCCGGGGCTCATGGCCGTTGCGTCGGTCTCGATCGCGCTGGTCGTGCTCTGGGGCGGACTACGCGTCGTTGACGGGGCGCTCGAGATCGGCATCCTGCTGGCGAGTGTGTTGTACGTCCGCAACTTCTTCGCGCCCCTGCAGGAGGTCGCGATGTTCCTGAACTCGTACCAGGCTGCGACCGCGGCCCTTGAGAAGGTCTCGGGGGTTCTCGAGGAGGAACCGACAGTTCCCGACCCCGTCGACCCCGTCGACCTGTGGACAGCCCGCGGACACGTCGCCTTCGAGGAGGTCACCTTCGGCTACGCCGATGACCGCGTCATCCTGCCCCATTTTTCGCTCGACATCCCGGCTGGGCAGACGATCGCCCTGGTCGGGACGACGGGCGCGGGCAAGTCGACGCTCGCGAAGCTCGTGTCGCGGTTCTACGACCCGACGCGTGGAGCGGTGACCCTCGATGGCGTCGACCTTCGCAGACTCCACCCGAAGGACCTGCGACGCGCCATCGTCATGGTGACCCAGGAGGCATACCTGTTCAGCGGCACGATCGCCGACAACATCGCGCTGGGAAAGCCCGATGCGACTCTCGAAGAGATCCAAGCTGCGGCCGCGGCTGTCGGGGCTGACGCCTTCATCAATGCCCTTCCCGACGGCTACGACACCGACGTGAACAAGCGCGGCGGCCGGGTCTCGGCGGGGCAGCGTCAGCTGATCTCGTTCGCGCGTGCGTTCCTGGCAAACCCCGCGGTTTTGATCCTCGACGAAGCGACGGCGTCACTCGACATCCCGTCAGAGCGCGCGATTCAGGATGCCCTGCAGACCCTGCTGGCAGACCGGACGGCGATCATCATCGCGCACCGCCTGTCTACGGTGGCCATCGCGGACCGGGTGCTGGTCATGGAGCACGGGCGGATCATCGAGGACGACACCCCCGAGACACTGATCGCGGGCACGGGCAAGTTCGCCCAGCTCCATGCGGCGTGGCGGGAGTCGCTCGTCTGACGGCAGCGACGCCGGGCCTGACCACCCGGGAGGAGATGTCCGTTCGGGAGGGGATGGATGCCGCGCCCGGCCCTCCCGAGCGGCCAGCCCCTCCGAAGCGAACCTGCGGCCGTCGAAAAAGGCGACGGGGCCTCGGTGGGGGAGGGGAATCCGAGGCCCCGCCGCCAGCCGACAAGCCCCTCGGGTGGGGGCTGAATACTAAGGTGGGACTCGCCGGATCAGAGCCGGATCTCGGCGACGATCTCACCGTACTCGGTTTCGCCCACCGGTGTGAAGCCAACGCGCTCGAAGAATGCCTGCGGCCCCTCTTCGCCCGCCCCATAGATGACGTTCACGTGATCGACGCCGTGCTTTCGCGCTTCTGCGAGCAGGCTTTCGACAGCGAATCGACCGATCCCGCGACCCTGGTCGTCGGCGTCCACGTTGATCCGCCACAGCACCGACCGGAAGTACTCCGACACGCTGTCGCCGTCGAAATTCGCGCTGATGAACCCGACCACGTCGTCGCCGTCGAGCACGACCCGCTGCCACATGGTCTGTGGATCGACATCCCCGGCCGCCACCTCGTAGCTTTCGGGGGCGAGAAACTCAGCCTGCCCGGGCTTGAGCGACATATTGTTGACAGCTTCCACCGTGGCGGCGGACAGTTCAGCAAGTCGCAGTTCGGCCATGTCACACAGGCTAGCCGGGATGCCGCGGTTCAGCATCCCGGGGCACCCTTTTCGGGGGAATTTATCTTGATATCGAGATAGTTAGGCCGGTGCGGTAGGCTCGTGCGCGGCCCCCGAGCGGAAAGATCAGGCGAGTGAGCGAATCCACGATCATCTACACGTACACAGACGAAGCCCCGGCTCTGGCCACAGCTTCCTTCCTTCCCATCGTGCAGGCGATCACGCATCAGGCTGGTGTGGATGTCGAGACGCGCGATATCTCTCTCGCAGGCCGCATCCTCGCCGCTTTCCCACAGCAGCTCACGCCCGAACAGGCGGTCGGTGACGCCCTCGCCGAGCTCGGCGGGCTCGCAACGCTTCCCGAGGCCAACATCATCAAGCTGCCGAACATCTCGGCATCCATTCCGCAGCTGAAGGCTGCCATCGCCGAACTACAGTCGCAGGGCTACGACATCCCCGACTACCCGGACGAGCCGCAGACGATCGAGCAGAAGGATGTCCGGGCGCGGTACGACCGCATCAAGGGGTCGGCAGTCAACCCCGTCCTGCGCGAGGGAAACAGCGACCGCCGAGCGCCGCTGTCGGTCAAGAACTACGCGCGCAAGCACCCGCACCGCAACAAGCCTTTCCCCGAGGGCTCGAAGACCCGGGTCGCGACGATGGGTCACGACGACTTCAAGAGCAACGAAAAGTCGTGGGTCGCCGCTCATGACGATGTCCTCTCCATCCGCCACGTCGGCACCGACGGTGCGGTGACAGTGCTCAAGGAAGGGCTGAAGGTCCTTCCGCGCGAGATCATCGATGCGACCTTCCTGTCGGCATCCGCCCTCGACGCGTTCCTCGCCGAGACGCTGGCCGAGGCATCTGCGGCTGACGTGCTGTACTCGGTGCACCTGAAGGCCACGATGATGAAGGTCAGCGACCCGATCATCTTCGGCCACGTCGTGAAGACGTACTTCGCGGATGTCTTCGAGCGCTACGGCGACAAGCTCGCGGCAGCGGGTCTGACCCCGAATAACGGCCTCGGCTCGATCCTCGCCGGGCTCTCGAGCATCGACGGGGGTGACGAGATCGCCGCCGCGATCGACGCCGACCTCGAGCGTGGACCGCGCCTGTCATACGTGAACTCCGACAAAGGCATCACCAACCTGCACGTTCCCTCGGACGTCATCGTCGATGCATCCATGCCCGCCCTGGTCCGCAACGGCGGCAAGCTGTGGGGAGCCGACGGTGGTGAGGATGACACGCTCGCGGTGATTCCCGACTCGTCCTATGCCGGCGTCTACCAGGCCGTCATCGACGACGTCATCGCGAACGGACCGCTGGACCCCACGACGATCGGCACGGTTCCCAACGTCGGTCTCATGGCGCAGGCAGCCGAGGAGTATGGCAGCCACGACAAGACCTTCGAGATCGCAGCTCCCGGCGTTGTTCAGGTGCTCGACTCGTCGGGTGAGGTCCTGCTCGAGCACGAGGTCGGCGCCGGCGACATTTGGCGGGCGACGCAGACCAAGCACATCGCCGTCATGGACTGGGTGAAGCTCGCCGTCACGCGCGCCCGGGCGACCGGGGTGCCCGCCGTGTTCTGGCTCGACGTGAACCGCTCGCACGACGCGCAGTTGATCGCGAAGGTACACCAGGGGGTCGCGCTCCTGGACACCAAGGGCGTGCAGATCAGCATCCTGTCGCCCGAGGAAGCAACCCGCTACACGCTCGCACGCATGCGCCACGGCCTGGACACGATCTCGGTCACCGGCAACGTCCTGCGCGACTACCTCACCGACCTGTTCCCGATCCTCGAGGTCGGCACGAGCGCCAAGATGCTCTCGATCGTGCCGCTGCTCGCCGGCGGCGGGCTGTTCGAGACGGGTGCCGGAGGCTCTGCTCCGAAGCACGTGCAGCAGCTGCTGAGCGAGAACTACCTGCGCTGGGATTCCCTGGGCGAGTTCTTCGCGCTCGCGGCATCCCTCGAGCACCTCGCCGAGTCCACCGGCAATGCGCGGGCGAAGGTCCTCGCCGACACGCTGGATGCCGCCACCGGCACGTTCCTCGAGAACGACAAGTCCCCGGGGCGCGCGCTCGGCACGATCGACAACCGCGGCAGCCACTTCTACCTCGCGCTGTACTGGGTGCAGGAGCTGGCGAAGCAGACCGAGGATGCTGAACTTGCGGCGATCTTCGCGCCGGTTGCCGAGAAGCTCACTGCTGAGGAGGCGACGATCGTCGCGGAGCTCAACGGAGCGCAGGGGTCGCCGGTCGAGATCGGTGGCTACTACCGCCCGAACGGCGAACTGGTCAACGAGGTCATGCGACCGTCAGCGACCTTCAACGCCGTCATCGACGCGCTGCGCTGAGCCGGACTCCATCTCGACCCGGGCCGCTTCCGCTCTCGCGGGGTGGCCCGAGTCGT
>CEVI01061746.1_pt1 | contig 13339 bp, 11 predicted proteins | sample 531471 | NCBI WGS metagenome assembly CEVI01 (sample SAMEA2623513, study PRJEB7988) | marine metagenome | isolation source: saline water (ENVO:00002010), including
TGGCAAGGCTGGAGACTTTGGCGAGCCCAATGGTTGAGATGCCTTGATCTTTGATAGCGGTGCGTAGAGCCTCCCATGCCACTGCGGAGGGGTCAGGGCGGCGCACCAGTGCCGCGGCAAAGAAGACCTCCCTCAGGGTATTAGTGACCTCCATTTCCTGTGCACTATGCAGACCCTGCTGTGCTACCCATTCGGGGCTGAGGTCGAGGGGCCTCAACAGAGCCCGCTCAGCCGTTTTCCGAATAGGGTCCAGCGCCGCCTTGGCATTCTTTGGTAGGTCGGCCCAGGCCCGCGTTACAATGCGATAGGGGTCAATTTGAACGGTAGCATGACGGGACATCAGCGCGCGCGCCCTCCTTTCATAGATCGTCCAGGTTCGTGGCTTCAATCTCGATGGCATCTGTGACCATAGCTCGCGCCATGTTGTCAGGTCGAGGATGTCATCAGGGGTTACATCTGTCATGTCGCGGTCGATCAGGAGCCACCAAAGCTGCAGGAGCGGCATACGGTCCGTTTTCTTGATGGTCATCTTGTCCAACCATTGAGGCAGGGTGTCCGACGCCGATACCGGGTGGGTGACATGAGGCAGCAGAAGCTGCCGGGCACGGCTGATATACTGGCGCCACGATGCATTCGTGACACCAGTGTCGCATGGCTGGAGTTGTGTAATCCGTGTCCACATATCGGGCGCGAGCATGTCATCGGCGGTTGGGTTGTCGGTTGGCATGTAGATCCCCGCATTGCACATTGCCTGCCATACCTGCGGTAGACCGTCACGCCGCGTTTCGGGGGCGGCAGCGTGATAGTGTGTTAAAATGCTTGGCAGGTCTAATTTCAGTCGACCTTGTCGATCATAGACCGGCGGCGCTGCGATCGGCTCTGGGGGCAGTAGCCCGCTCGCGGCAATCTCAGGGATTTGGAATAAACGGTTGAAAACTGAGACCCCCTGCCGCAGGCGCTGACGCACAGAGCAAGCGAGCTTTGCCTTGGGTGCCTTTCCATGTCGCCTTTCGCGATCAAATCGGCGCTGCAACTGCTCCTCGCTTAGGACACCCCGTTCGGCGTCGAGGGACCACACCCAGTCAGTAGTGATCTGGGCAGGCACCAATCCGGCCGCCTTGGCAGGCGTGGCCAATCCCGGCAGACACCGCTCGATGTCATCTTTGCCGGCACGACGGATCAACATGCGCAGCTGCTCCCAGGGATCATCAATCTCACCAAGGCATGCGAGCAGGCGTGATACCTGGTGCCGCATTGTCTCGTAGGTCCGCTTACTCGGTAACGTGGCCTGGATAGCTGGATCAAGTGCAGCATAGTCGGCGGGATAGCGGATCTCGAAGTCGGATGTCCGCACCTGATCGATGCCACCGCCGGCATGGCCGAGCAGGTAGAGAGCGCCACGCATCTGGGGCCAGTTTGTAACGAGTGGTTCGCCGGCGGTTGCAGCGGCGTTTCCGAGGGCGATGATATCAGAGAGTGTGTTCATGCACAGAATATTGGTCTGCGCCCCATTTGCAAAAACGCTAAGTTTGATCTGACGTCTCGTTGCGAGCACGACGCGCAAGCGTATGCTCTGATGGCATCGGAGGGGATACATATTCGACGCGACCTTGGATGCGAGCGCGACGCCCGACGCGTGGCCTTTGGTGCTCCTGATAAGCCTGCTCTTGCTCGTGACGATCTTTACGCCACCAGTTCATTTTGACAGTCGCCACAGACCTCCCCTTCTTCTTGAAGATCAGACCTACGTTGAATGGAGCAAGGGCATTAACCTCATCAAGCGATGGCTTGATCACCTTGCTGTTCAGATCTCCAAAAGCCGGGTATTTGTGTGCCTCTACACCGAGTAACTCTCTGAATTCATGCAAGCTAAATTCGGCATCTGTCTTGCGTTCCAGATTGATCCACCCGGCCACGTGCTCATACAGCGAGACAGCATATTTGCTGGAGAAAGACATCAGAACTGGGATGTCGATGGCCCCCCAAACGTTGCTCGTTAAGAGGACTTCGACCAGTTTGTCATCAAAGGTATAGGTGAAAATCCCGTTCTTTTTAAGAACGTTACCGCCCACAAGAGGAGCTCGCACCGGCTCACCTTCTGAATTGATAGTTTTGACATGAAATCCCATGAGCGAGTCGATCGCGTCATTGATATTATCTCGGCCCTTATGATTGTCGGAGCGGAGACGAGAGGCTTCGATCGAATATTCTTTTCCCTTCGCGATGCCATCGGCGTGAGCGTTTTGCCATAGCAACGTAATCGCGCGCCGGGCAGTTAAGGTAAGTTCGCCGTGCCCGCGTATTTGGATCAGCTCCTGCGGCTTGTTGGTGTTGTTGGGATTGTTCGGCCGTTGATCAACAACGAGGGGTTTGGGATCTTTCGACATTGGCATCGCCTGAACGAGGAAAAAAGAGCATCGAAGTTTCGTTTTTCATCGATAGTCGCTCGGAGAACTAAAGAAAAGGGGAGCGAGGTCATTCTTTTTTAGCGAGCATGAAGAAAGAGGAATTTGGGGGCGTGATGAAGATCGCGCTCTAAAAAAGACGAATCTGGGGCGAGGTGAAGCGCACGCTCTAAAGAAGAGGAATCTGGGGGTGCGGTGACAGATGGAGCCTCGAGGGAGAGAGATTAGTGCATCCCATCGTTCATATGGTTGAAGTCTATGAAAAATACACATTAATAACATAAGGTTACAATAGCTATGGAGTTTTCCACAGGGCGGGGTGCCCGTGGAAAAACTTTCTCCCCACAAGCCTCTTTTTTCGCCCCCTAAACCTCTTTTTAGGCCCCATAAACCTCTTCCTTACCCCCACAAACCTCTTCGTTAGCCCCATATTCCTCCATGGTTAGCCGAATAACATTTTGTTTATATTATCTAAAATCTGCACGAACTTAGAAAAGAGAATATAGAAAAAGAAGGAGATCCAGCATGTGCAATACTAACGGACCTCCCCATAGTCGTCGCTCTTAGTTTGATGTGGAGCCGCCTTCGGCGGCACTGTAGTTTGCTGCCGTGCCAAAGGCATGGCGAGGGCCTATGGCCCTGACCAAGCATCAATTTCAGATCCAACTTCTTGACGGATCGTGTGCTGCGACCATGCATATGCTGAGAATGCTCAGCGGCGGTTTTTAACGGTATGTAGATTCAGCAACGTTGAGCGTGTCGCTACTACTGCTTTTCTTTGTCCTTGGCGTCCAGGATAGGCTCCAGTTGATCGAGCGCGGCAGTGATGGCTGCGGCCACGAAGCGCTCTTGAGTCATACCATTGGCGCGCGCCATGGCAGACTTTAGGCGATTTTTGAGGGTCGGCGGCATCCGTATCGCGATCTGCACTGTGCCCTGGGGCTCAGCCGATGCTTGATCCAGCATTTCCGCCAAGGGATTGCTATTGGGCGGCGTGGCTTTGTCAGCTTTTTTCTCCGGGGGTTTGCGCTTCGTTGGCGGTGTTTTGGCGGATGCGGTTTGTTTCGCTCGCGTAGTTGTGGTCTTCGACTTCGCTGCCGGCGTTTTGGGCGATGTGATTTTCTTTGCTCGCGTAGCGGTCTTCGTCGTCGGTTTGGCAGGCGCTGGCTCGGCCTGCGCCTCCTTGTTCTCGACGACCTGCACATCATTTGTCCCGGCGGCAGCTGCGACGCTAAACTTCTTCTGGGCCATGATTATTTCTCCATCTCGATTTCGGCCACCATCTCGGCGATGGCGGCCATAAATGCTTTGCTGCCAGAGCCCATCTCGCTCATGAGTGTCGAATATAGGTCGGCGCTGTTCGAGCTTGCAGCGTTTGGGATCTGCGTTGTGAGCAAAGCCAGCCCATGCTGCGCTGTTACCTGAGGGGCAAGCCGTGTGGCCGTCTGCCGCGTGTCGGCGCGATTGAGCACCATCGCGGCTTCCAGATCCTTGCCTGCCTGTGCCGCGCTCCGGATGCCGCGCACAAGCCGTTTTGCGGCCCGTGCTGACATTGCGTCCGGCGTGACCGGAACGAGCACAAAATCCGAAGCTCGGATGAGAGCTTGTTGCAAACGACCAGCAGCTGGGGGTCCGTCAAGGATGACGTGGTCATAGTTGGCCGCCTTCCTCATTGTTCGACCAATGCGCTTCTCGATTTGAGCTGCAGCCGCAGCTTCAATAGCACCTTCATCGAAGTCTTCGCCGCGCTCGTCAGCTTCTTCGATTAGGTGATCGTGCTCGGTTGAAGCGTCGAGATCGTATGGCAACTCATGACTGAGCGAGATACGCCGGCACCGGTCCGACGCTGATGCTTGCGGATCAGCGTCGATTAATAGAACGCGCCTCCCGGCGAGACCGAGGTGTTCAGCAAGCGCGAGTGATAATGTCGTTTTGCCGACACCGCCTTTGGAATTAACGCATGATAGGATCATAGGATGCCCTCCATTGGACCATTTTGCGGGTTGAATTATTAATACTCAAGCAAAGTTTATAACAAACAGGCAAAAAAGTTTGCAAAATAGACCAATTTATAGCTTGATCGCCATCAATAAAGACTTCTTTGTAACTAACAAGCTAACAATCGCGTTATATTGTTAGCTTGTTAGCAGGAATTATAGCTAAGATAGGATCGGCCTTCTTGGGTGCGCAGATTCCTCAAAACTTGAGGCAGGTGACGATGGGAGTGTCGGGCATCGCTACCTTTTCGATGCGGGAGAATCTTCGATGAGGGAGAAACGCCCGTGCCAGTGCTCTCCCATGAAGTGCGGGTTCCGTGCGGGTTACTTGCGGGTTAGCATCGAACTTGTAGCCTACATGCGGGGAATGTGCGGTTTCAATTCGTAACACCGGTCCAAGGAGATATGGGATGATTAAGCCATCGAAAACAAACGCAAAAAAGGAGCGTTACATGATACTTGATGGCAACAAAATCTTTCAACTCCGGGAGGAGCAGGCGCTGACGCAGGGCGCGCTGGCCGAGGCTGCCAATTTAGGCCTCCGCACGGTCGAGAAAGCCGAGGGCGGTGGGAGAATGAACTTTGGCACTGTGAGCCAGATCGCCAAAGCTTTGGGAGTCGCGGTTGCGGACCTCAGGGTGCCCAAGATGCAGCCTGGGCATCATCAGGGCGGCAATAATACCAGTGGTGGCGCGCACCCCTCTTCCTACGAAGCACAGCAGCTGCGCGAGGTGATTGCGCGCGGGAGCCGAGGTGAGGCCTTGGCAGCCATGGCAAAAGCCGCCGGTAATGAGATGCACACTCAGGGTTGGGAAGACGGATACAACTACCCTCTGGATAAGCTCGACTACGGGATGTTGCGGCAGATTGCCGATGGCACCAGAGCCAGCGTCGAGGACGCCGATCCGGAAAACACTATCGAGGCTTTCGACCGCCTCAACAGGGGGGCATCGGCCTTCCGCCTGCAGCACCCCGGCAACCTCGATTACAAGATCGGGTTTTTGGACGGCTTGCTGGCGATCCAGAAGGGGTTCGATCCGCAGACTCGGAAGGTAGGTCCCCCTAAGCGCCTCTTCGGCGGGGAGGCATAACGATGGCTAAGCTCCCCGACCCCCGCATCGAGATCTGCGCCAAGGCGCGCCTGATCGAAACCCGTGCCCATGCGATTGCAGGCTTCGCGCGCCGCCTCTCCGAAACCCCTGACCCCACCAGCGTCGAGCCGGAGGAGTGGGCCAGTTACTCGCAGTCGCTTGAGGTCCTACTCAAAGAGCTGGCGGATGACGTCGAGATTGTCGTTAGCAAGGCGCAACACGCCATATAGAGAACGATGACAGGCAGACACGGAGCCTGCCTGTCACACTTCATCCTCGTCGTCGAACAGGCTCGCCATCATGTTCTGGCCCTCGAGGACGGTCGCTCGCTGCAAGTCTTCGGACTCGTATTTGCGGGCGGTCGGGCTGCCGGGCTTGTGACCATTGAGCTTGTTGGCGAGTTGCACCCCCGCTGCACCCGGCTCGTCCCGGATCAGGGTGCGGGCAATATGGCCGCCGGTTCCGGCGATGATTTTCCACATTCGGGAATACCAGGCATAGACGGCAGATGTGCCATCGTATTGAACGTAGAGTGGGCGCTTCTCTGATGCTGCTTTTCCGCGCAGCTGACCGAGGTAACGCGGGTCGTCATCCTGCAAGATTACAGCGTCGATGAACTTGTTCCACCAGGGCAGAAGCGGGATGTCGATATCGACACCCGTGGATCCTGCCGTCTTTGTGGCCTTGTAATGAAAACGGTATCCGTTGCGGCCCGGCTCGAAGGTGATCCCGGCCCCGAGGACATGATGGGCTTGGACGTCGCCTGGGCGCGCGGGCACGGCGCATCCCAGTGCGATGGCCGCGGCGCGGTTGCGCAGCGCGTGGCGCATCTGGGGCAGCTTGAGGGTCTCGGCCTCGGCGAGCATCGCTTCGGCCCTCTTGAGTAACTCCGGGCGCGTCCCTGCTGCCTTGGCCTTGGCAAGCTTCTGGGCGGCTTGCTTACCTTCCCTCTTTGTAAGCATGGAATAGGTGATCGTAAGCTTATCCCACACATCCTCGGGTAGTCCGTGCGCTCGTGCAAAGCGCCGCAACTCCTCCCAAGTGGATCTCAGGTAGGCCCAACGGGGCTCGTCGATGTCGTCGTTAAGACCTTTCTTCTTGGCCTGTTCTTGTTGGCGCGTGATGGAGCGGGCCCGCATGTCGGCATAGAGTGCGCGCAGTGCATCCGTGTTCGCCAGGTTGGCAGGATGGCCAGCCCGTCGGGCCGACCAGACAAACATGCCAAGTCTGGCCCTCATGCGACCCAGAATGTCGGGGGCGTATTCGCCTTCGACCTCCAGCCGCCGCAGGGTCTGTCGCCAGTCCATCGGGAGGTCTTCGACCGGGACCGAGACCGTGCGCGTATAGTTTCGCGTTCGGCCCTTGGGGATGCCTTTGAAATTCGCTTGGTGATCCACCGCAGCCTGAACGGCCGCAATCTCGATTAGAAAATCTTTACCAAGGCCAAGGTGACGCAGCGCCCCACGCAGATCCTGTAGCGCCTTCGGTGCCTGAGCACGCAGGCGGGCAAAGGCCCGGATGTCGGCCTCGCCAGGATCACCGACGCCGTGTTCGGTGCAGAACCCCATAAAGGCGTCCAGGGCGCAGAGTTCGCCTTCGGTCATGGCATCCAGGGCCGGGTGATCGCGCAGAGCCGTCATGTGCGGCGCTTGCAGTAGGCGCTGGCGCGGAATCATTGATCGGCCTCCATAGCGGCAAGGGTCTTGGCCTGGCTCTCGAGGATCATCTGCTCTGTATCGAGCCAGCCATAGTTGCGAGCACAGACCGCAGGTGTGTTGCCGAGCATCTGCGCTGCGAGATGCAGGTTGTTCCAGTCTGCTTTAAGCAACAGCGAAGCATATCCATGCCGCCACTGGTGGAAGGTCATCGGCAGTTTGGCGGCCGACGCCCCGCGCTGGAACCAGCCATCGAATGTTTTGTGGCCGAGGCGCTGGCCAACGTCTTGGATCGCGGGAAAAAGGTAGATGCTCTTGTTGTGGTGCGGAAACAGCGGCCGGATCACCTTGAGATACCAGTCCAGCACCTTGGGGCCGCTCATTCTGGCTTCGAGAGGCGTTTCGGGCTCGTCTTTGCCTGACTTGGTCTCGTCGGCGTGGAGAACGAAGCTGTAGGTCGTGCGCCCTTTTCCGGGGGTAAAGAAGTTCCTCCGCGCCCCGTGTAGGCGCAGGCCCAGCACGTTCGCCATGCGGATCGGGCGCCCTGAGAACTCGATGGCACAGGCTGCGGCGCAAGCCCCAGTTTGCCGGACCTGAATGATCTCGTTCTTGGTGAGCGCGCGGCCTTCGGCCTCGGCTGCGTCGATGATCTCGTTGGCCGCCTCCATCATTGTCAGGTGCATACGACGAAACCTGTTTCTCTGTGTCTTATCTCGCACCAGAGCTTTGCACCAATCCGTGTTCTTCTTAGTCATGCCTTGGGCAAGTTCGCGGGCATCGCGCATGATCTTGCAGTTTTTGAGCCCGCGGTGCGTCTGATTGTTGATGACCCAGGGGGCATCGGGATCGATCTGCTCTCCGAAGTCATCAAGCTCTGGATTGTTGTCCCACAGCACCCGCAGGATGTCTGTGTAGTAATCGTAGGCGCTTGCAAGAGAGATATGGCCGGGCAGGTGCTCAACTTCTTTGGTGCGACGCAGCGCGGCGTAGAGATGGCCGCGCGCAAAAAGCCCAGTCATGTCATTAACGGTTTCGAGATCAATGATGGGGTGGGTGTAGCCCAGAGCCGGCTCGGCCGGGCAGTCCGGTAGCGTCCGCACGTGGTGGCGGAGGGCCGCGAGCCAGCGCGCTCTCGTCTTATCTGTGACACCATCGCTGTCATCTCCAGACACCTCATCGCGTGTCATGGATGCGCGCTCGACCAGTTGCGCCAGATAGGCGTCAATGTGGGCCGGCAGGGCCGCGTGCTCGCGCCGGGTTGGATAGATCGGCACTGGCTGGGTTGGCAACACGGCACCAATCTCGGGAATGCACGCGAAGTCACGCAAGAAGCGTTGCGCCCGGCGCACGATTTGAAGGTCGCCGGGGGCGGCGAATGCGGCTTCGAGGCGATCGAGGACACCGGCATCTGCCAGATGCCAGGGCTCGACCCCGGCGCGTCGGGCGATGTCAGAGAGCTTGGTGACCGGGATTGCTCGTCGGGGGTTCCGGATGATCCCGCCGTTTTGGCAGTGCAGCTTGATTGCGGCCATGAGATCGGTCCATCCGTCCTGACGCGCCCGGAGCGCGGCCTTATCGGCCGCGACCCCGGTGGCGATCTCGATGGTTTTGCGGCACTGACGCCGCCATGTCTTGTAGGCCTCGATGTCCTGGTCGAGATCGGGGCGAGGATGCACGCCCTTCTTCACCTTCGGGAAATTGGCGTCGAACTCGGCCAAGAGATCGACGCCGGTGAAGATCGTCGCGAGCGGTGCGCCGCCGCAGTGGCTTTGGAGCCTGGTGAGATATTGCAGCCGCCAGCCCTCGGGGTTGTCTTTCTTCGGGTTGGTGGGGTCCAGCGCTTGGCAAGCGAAGTGGTCCCAGACGTCTTGCATGTCGCGGATCTGGGTGGGGGGCTGCAGGGGGGTGGTGGCGATGAAGGGGAAGGCTGTCACTTTTGTTTCCTTGCTGTTTTTGGGTTCCGCTTATGTCGGGCGGGTCGGTTTAGGCCGGTGTTTTCCGGTTAAGTCGCAAAAAAGGTCGAACAGTCATTCGTTTCCCGCTACCGGAAAGGAATGACTGTTCGACCTTTTTCCGGCTATGTCGGGCCATTCCGGTTAGGGGCGCCAAAGGCGCCGAAAATGGCTTTTTTGACCGGATCGGGGGTGCCTCCGGCGTCGTCATTGGCGTGCGCGGTCTGGTCGTCTCCGGTCAGGTCGGGGTCGGCTGCAGCCGAAGCATCATCCGCTTCGGAGCTCGCGGCCTCGGGGCGTGGTGCTCTCCCCCACTTGGGCGGCTCCGGCAGGTCGAGGGTGATTTCCTCGGCAACCCAGAGACGGACTTCGAGCGCGCGGAAGTGGCGGGTGCGCGGTCCCATGTCGATCATCGGGAAGGGCAGGGTAGCCCGGCCTTGGCGCAGGGCCTTCGATAGGGTGTCGGGTTTCTCGCCGAGGATGCCGGCCATGGTCGCGAAATCGATCAGCGGTTTGCGGAGCTCGGCTTCGAGGTCCTCGATCCCGCTCAGAGTTACCGACCCCGGATACTTTGCTCTCAGCGCAGCCAGATGGCTGACGAGTTGAACGCCCTCGGTCTTGTGGATGGCCCGCCAGACCCTGACCCAGGGATAGAGCCTGCCTTGGGGCGCAAGGCCGAGGCTGCGGGCGATCCGGGGCGCGTGCTTGGGATCGACCTGCAGATGCCAGGACAGCTGCTCACAGGTCAGCGGGTCGCCGCTTATCAAAGCGGCATTCAGGTCTGCGATCTTCTCGGGCGTCGTCATACTCATCTCCTGGCTGGGCAGGAGATGAGTCTCAGAGGCGAACTTGAGAAAGATTTAGGTTTGATAGTCGGAAACCAGCGTCATTGCCGGCTGCACCACCACTCGCATGACGTCAGGAAAACATCCCTACTCTCCTCGTGTCTTCGTCAATGAGTTGCAGTTGCTCTCGACTGTCATTTCGGCGGTGGCCGTGATCCATATCCGTTCCGGTGCTGTCTCAGTCATGTTGCACTCGGTCCTCATTTTGGCGGTGGCCGTGATCCCGGCAAACGTCAGTAGCATAAGCTGGCCGTTGCACTCGGCCCTCATTTCGGCGGTGGCCGTGATGCTCACTGGCTGTCCTCCGAGATAGCGCGTAGTTGCACTCGGCCCTCATTTCGGCGGTGGCCGTGATCGACCCCCGGCATCACCTTTAGAAGACAGACTTTTTGACTTTCCCGCATCTACAGAAATGAGGCCAGATCGCTCTGCGAATACCGCCGAGGCGGTTTTTTCCGGCACGTGGGTTGAGTTTTTGGTCCGACGGGAGGTCAGGGACTCCGAAGAGTCCTCATTCGCCTGTCCGCCAGAGCCGTGGGCCGCAACGAACCCACTGGCGACACCAGCCACCAGTGGCCCAAGCCCACCACCACGGTGTCCGGCAAGGCCGGCCACCATGTCCTTGTGAAGGTCATCGAGTTTCGACCCCTTCGTAATCTTTTTCGCCGCTCCCAATGCACCACGCCGGGCAATCATCACGGCTCCGATATCGTCACTGTCAGCGGCGAGGCCGCAACTGGTGCAATTGAATGGTTCTCCAGGCCCGGGACGGTTCTTTGGATCCCGATGTCCGCAGCCAGGACATGTCTGTGAAGTTCCAGCCGCAAAGACTTCCCGCAGGGGAGGCAAACCAGCTAAAGCCAGTTTGTAGGAAAGCATGGTTTCAAGCTTACCCATCTGCATTTTCTTCAGTGATTTTGCCCATGGATTTCGGCGGGCACCCTTGGGCCGGCGTCCTACGATAACACGCTTGAAGCCATCCAGCTTTTCGAAAGCGACCTCGGCTCGACCCGCCTTTGCCTGAGCCACAATCTCGTTTGTCGCTTTATGCAGTAGGTGTTGAACGTGTTCTCTATGGCCTGCCTTTATCCGGCCAGTCCGGCGTTGATAAGCGCGGCCTCGACGTTCTGCCGCTCTGATAGCGTCAGCGAACTCCGTGCCCGCGATCGTGGAAACATGACGGACTTCTCCAGTTCTGGTGACAGAAGCCGCACTCAAAGCCCGTTTTAGGCCACGATCAACCCCCAACACTGTCTCAGGAGTTACAGGTTCCGCCGCAGCCATCTCCAACTGGGCATACATGAACCATCGATCACCCTGCCGCTGTATCTGGCAACTCCGCAGTATAGCCCGTCCCGATAAGAACTTCTGCTCATGCCATTTTGAGCATGCTACTGGCACGATGATGGCGCACTCGGATTTAGACGCCTTCAAAGTTTCACCAGTAGTAGCGTCTATGCCGGCATGCTGTAGAGATTTCCGCCCTCCCGACCAACTATGGTTTGAAACCATCAATACCGCGGATATGCGCCCATTTTCTTCCTGACGCACAAGGCGACATTCCCGTGAGCGGCGAAGTGTCATGGGACGAAGTGCTTGCCGGCGTTGTAACCGAAATACTCGATCGCGAGCGCACCTCTCTTCATCAAGAGTTTGAGCGACAGCAAGATCTTCCAAACCTTGAAGATAATCAGCTTCCACTGGGGGCTGAGGTTCTGGCCACTCAGCTTCATGACCCCCAGCTTTGAGTTCGACATATGAAGACACGGCCATCATCACATCGCGCCACACTCCATCAGCCACGGCGGTCGGTAAGCTATAGGACTTCAATTGCTCCGAAGTGATCAGCTTGCGCAACTCTGCTTTTCGATCACCCTTTTTAGGAATGGTCACCAGAGCCTGAGCGGGGGCACGCAGCTTCGCCATAAGGTTCCAGAAGGCTCCTTCTGCACCTTTTCGTGCGCGCTCCAGAGCGGCTGCCTTCCGTTGAGTTGGCAGCAGTTCAAGCTTGGCTGTTAGGAACTGGCCGATCTCCTACTCCCACGCTGGTTTGGAAGCATTCTGCAACGCATGGTCGTATGAGTCTACAACTGTTCCCTTTACCTATTATAGGGACTTCTTTTTAAGGCTGGAGCCACATCTCAACCTCAATTCAAGAGACTTCTTGATCCACAATCAAGCACTCTGACCTTGTGGGGACCGAGGGAGTAAGGGTGACCCAGAGGCGCCAGAACCTAAATCTGGTGCGTCCGACGGCGGGCCCTGAGCGACCGGGCCCGCCGGGCTTTCACCTTTCGATTGAGATGGTGAAACCAAAAATCATAATCGTGATTTTCATGAGATCTTCCTCCTTCTTGTATATTTGAAGGATTCATAACGCATGCAGTTTAAGCTCAGATTTAAGATGAGGAGTGGGAAGTCCGCTTCTGCTCAAAGGTCTCGAGGGTGATGTCGCGGTCATCCTGGATGCGAGTGGCTTCGACCGTGATGCAGCAAAGAACAGGAAGAACCTCTACGTTGCGTTGACCCGGGGATCCAGGTAACTGGCTGCTACCATATGGTATTTAGTGTTTGCCATACTGAATGATTTGGTATTAACTATATCTATATACCGAATAAGAGGTTTAGAGATGAATGAGATTCCTGAAGATCCGAACGCTTCTTGGGCTTTGATGAATGTTGCTGCTACTCGCGGGTTGCGAGAGATGGGTTATGATATCAGCCGCATACCTGGTCGAGGCCGCTCGAATATGTGGCATGCGGAGAAAGCCGGAGTAACTATAACGGTATCTGTCCGCACTACTCGAGACCGATGGATTGCATTCCCTCCTCTTGACGGAGGCGCCCGATGGAAGACACTCGACGATGCGGATGCAGTGCTGGTAGCTACCGTAGATGAAAAAGAAGATCCGAGCAGAATTGATGTATATCTGCTCGATGCTGAAGACGTTAGGAAGCGTTTCGATGCGGCCTATGCTGCCCGAATTGAGGCGGGTAATCAGGTAGCAGACAATTTTGGAATGTGGGTTGGGCTTGATCACGATGATCGAGGACTTCCAGCGAGTGTTGGCTCTGGTCTTACTAAGGACCTCGAGCCTTTTGCGAGCTACGCGATTTCAGACTTGGCCGACAAGCAGGACACACGGGCTCATGAAGACTTAGAAAGCGTTTCGGATGACTCCGTAACAATCGCTGAACTAATGAGAGAAGCCAAAGCGGCAATCGCAACGATCGCTGGGGTCAGCCAAGAGGCGGTGAGGCTCGAATTGAAGATTGAGATGATATAGCCGGGAATGTCAGCAAATCGTGTTCGACGGGCTTAGCATGATCCGTCAAGCTGTCTCGCTGGCCGCCAGAGATGCCCTGGCCCTGAGGGCCTTGAAAGTCTTCTCGG
>CEVI01035624.1_pt1 | contig 13211 bp, 12 predicted proteins | sample 531471 | NCBI WGS metagenome assembly CEVI01 (sample SAMEA2623513, study PRJEB7988) | marine metagenome | isolation source: saline water (ENVO:00002010), including
CCATCGCCCACTCTATTTAAACGATTCAATACCTCAAACGACAATATACCACTGGGGTAAGGGGGATGCGAGTAAACATTACTCGTTAAAATAAAGCCGACAAAATAACTTCAACGATAAATAAAAAAGATTCAATATTAAAACGCCTCCTACGTTTTGATTGTTTCTGATAGACTCAGATTTTGTTTTTTATTTAATAGATACAATGGCACAGCATTCTCTCACTTTAATTATATTAGCTGGTGGCTTAGGTAGTCGCTTTGGCGGAAATAAACAAATCGCTGAAATTCCAAGTCTTGGTCGCACAATCATGGAGCTAAGTATCGCCGATGCAGTCAAAGTGGGTGTTAGCCAAGTTGTGATCATTATTAATCAAAAAATTCGTGCTGAACTTGAGGCCACAATCTTACCTCGACTTCCTAATGGCCTCGATGTTGTATTAGTTGAGCAAAGTATTGATGCGTTACCAGACAAGTTCGGCCACCTAGCTGCAGAGCGCATCAAGCCATGGGGAACTGGGCATGCACTGCTTTGTGCAAAGCCTTATGTAGATAATCCTGCGATTGTGATCACCGCTGATGACTATTATGGCGATACTTCGTTTGAAATAGTTGCTGAACACTTTAAGCACAGCATGCAATGGGCCATGGTTGGTTACCCAATTAGCCAAACACTGTCAGATGAAGGGGGAGTTAATCGCGGGCTGTGTGAGGTCAATGAACAACAGCAGCTCACTAATGTGATTGAATACTTAAATATTAAACACGAAAATACTGCTCTTTACGGCGATACTCCACAAGGTGAAAGAGTGGTAATTGCAGATGATTCATTGGGCTCAATGAGCTTTTGGGGAATAACTCCCGATGTGTTCAATTACTTAGAAAGCGGCTTTTTTGAGTTCCTAGAAAGTAATGACAACGGTGTCACAAAAGAGTATTATTTGCCCGACCAAATCCAAGCCGCCATTCAAGGTAAACACCAATCTGTCACAGTCTATACAGCCCTGTCGCCTTGGTATGGTGTGACTTACAAATCAGAGCTAGAAAAGGTTTCGAATAAGCTTTATGAACTATATCACGGAAGAAGTAACAGTCACCGCCCCAGTGCAATCAAAAATGAAGAGTGAACTCTCAATGAAGTCAAACCCTGTAGCTGAGCATTTATCTCAGTGCTATGGCCTAAACGACGCCAATATTAGCCTAAAGCCTATTGGAAATGGTCATATAAACACAACCATGCTTCTTAAAGCAGATGATCAGGCCTTGGTGGTACAAAAGTTAAATACGGATGTATTTCCAGCCCCAGAGAAGCTCGTTGAGAATGCCCGTTTAATAGAACAGCACTTAACAAAGAAAAATAATAATGGTGAGTATGATTTAGATATTATTCGTCACGTACCCACTATTGAAAATGACTTTTTGGTTGAATATGACCAAGGAGTATGGCGCGCACTCGAATTTATTGGCGGCAGTTATAGTGAAGATGTTGTAGCCAGCATCTCGCAAGCACAAACTGCGGCCAATGCATTTGGTCAATTCGCCCTTGCTCTGCAAGATTTTCAGGCTGAACAGTTACATCATGTCATTCCTAACTTTCATAACCTAGAAATGCGATTTGCTGCCTTCAAAAAAGTGCTAGAGCAAAACCCACTGAACAGAACTGCACTATGCCAAGACGATGTTGATTTTTGCTTAGCACAGCAAAGCCTCGTTGCAGAACTAAAAGCGCTTGACGGTACTATTCCTTTAAGACCTTGCCATAATGATACCAAAATCAACAATATGCTGTTTTGCACAAAGTCAGACAATGCGAAAGCGGTGATCGATCTTGATACCTGTATGCCTGGCTATTGGCTGTTTGATTTTGGCGATATGGTACGTACATTCTGTTCACCTGAGCAAGAAGACTCAACTAACTTAAATAATGTTCGCGTGCGTGAAGAAATATTCGCAGCAATTGTAAAAGGCTATGTTGAACCGCTGCAAAATGTGATCACAGATGCCGAAAAACAAAGCTTTTGGCTAGGCACCAAAGTAATGACGTTTATGATTGGCTTGCGCTTTTTGACTGACTTTATTGATGGTGATAATTACTTTGCCACTAAACATGCGAACCACAATTTAGAGCGGGCTCGTAATCAGTTTGCACTGTATCGCGATATTCTTGATAAAGAGCATACCCTTAAAGCGATTTTAGAAATCAATAATTAAGGTTGTTGCGCGACATAAAGTCGCGACTACGATTAGGCTGGTTGCATTTGATTTGCGCGACGTACAGTCGCAACTACGATTAGGCTGGTTGCATTTGATTTGCGCGACATACAGTCGCAACTACGATTAGGCTGGTTGCATTTGATTTGCGCGACGTAAAGTCGCGACTACCTGTTTGACTAGGGCAATAACGGTTAGAAATAAAAACGCCTGCATTAATGCAGGCGTTCTGTGTACTCTAAACCAGCAAACAGCGTTAAACTGCTTTTAAATGGGTCGGCTTAGGTGCAACTGCTTGTGCAACAAACTCTGAAAACTCAGCACCTAGCTTTTCATCACGCATACCGTATTCGATGATTGCTTTTAAATAGCCTAGCTTGTCACCACAGTCGTGTGAACGGCCACTCATGTGGAACGCTTCGACGATTTCAGCTTCCATCAATGCATCGATTGCATCTGTTAACTGAATTTCGCCACCAGCCCCTGCCGAGGTTTTTGCTAGGATAGGCCAAATAGCTTTAGACAATACATAACGACCAACAACCGCAAGATTCGATGGTGCTTCTTCAGTTTTTGGCTTTTCTACCATGGTTTTGATCGGTGCGCTTTCGCCAGCTTTAATCGTCACCCCACCAATATCAGCAATACCATATTTACTAACATCTTCAGCTGCAACAGGCTCAAGCATGATTTGGCTTGCTCTGACTTCTTTGAAGCGTTTAATCATGGCTGCAATATTTTCTGTTTTTTGATCCGCTGTATAGCTATCAAGAATGACGTCTGGTAGCACAACAACAAAGTCATCATCACCTACAATAGGTTTCGCACATAATACCGCATGACCTAGCCCTTTTGCTTCGCCTTGACGTACATGCATAATCGTCACATCATCAGGGCAAATAGAGCGTACTTCTTCTAATAAAGTACGTTTAACACGCTTTTCAAGCGTCGCTTCAAGCTCAAAGCTGGTATCAAAGTGGTTTTCAATGGCATTTTTAGAGCTGTGTGTTACAAGCACTATCTCTTTGATGCCTGCCGCCACACATTCATCAACAATGTATTGAATTAGAGGCTTATCGACAAGCGGCAACATTTCCTTTGGAATGGCTTTCGTCATTGGAAGCATACGAGTTCCAAGACCCGCAACAGGGATAACAGCTTTCATATTAAGTCCTTTTTAAATATTAACTCAAATTTACAACTAAACTAGCAGTGTAAAGCTTGCTCGAATATGAACAAATCATCACTTTTGCTATTTATAGGGCATAGAGGCTTCATTTTATAGTAAGGGGAAAAGCAAAAAACCTTATTCTTAGCTCTACTATCTAATAATCCACATTATTTTTTTGTATCACTTTTCATTCAACTATATCTTTTCTCTCTAGGTGATTTATCACTTTGTTATAATTTAACAAGAATGCTAAATACAGTGTAAAAACAAAGATAAAGCCATAAAACATAATATATTCAGGTATAAGTAAAACCTCACCAATAATACCAACTGATGAAAATACTGTAGCAATAAAACAAATCAGCATTAAAGTTTGCAAAGATGAGAAACCTAAGCGCTGACATATATGATGTAAATGTTCACGGTCTGGTTTAAATGGTGATTTCCCTTGCTTAATACGACGTATCATAATTGCCACCATATCCATTAATGGCACAGCAATAAGCCACAAAGCCGTTACAGGTCGAATCATAGGATTGCCAGCGGTTTGGCTTGCGCCAATAAGGAGCCAAATAACAGTAAAACCTATCATCATACTGCCAGCATCACCCATAAATACTTTCCTTTTATGACCAACAAACCCTAAATTTAATAAAATATATGGCACCATACAAACAACCAACAATATGCATAAGTAGCTTAAACTTTGCTCTCCGACTAATGAAAGTAAAATTCCTATACTAGCAAATGTAACTATTGATAGCCCCCCTAAAAGACCATCAATGCCATCAACCATATTAAATGCATTAATTGACCCAATAACTGCAAAAACAGTTATCAAACCACCGAATATACCAAGCTCGATCTCTCCAAAACCCAGTAAATTTCCTAAAGTATGTAACTCTGCGTTAGCAAAGTAGATCATCGCTACAGATATCAATGCCTGTACCAGCATGCGTATTTTCACGCTTAAATCAAAACGATCATCCAAAGCACCAACGAGTGTTAAGCCACAAATGCAAAGCATGTATAAATTAGCATGATTGATCATTCCTGGATGAGTATAAATGTAGTTTACAATTGTTATACATATCGCAACACCGCCAACTAAAGGTATGTTACCTGTATGCATTTTACGACCAGATGGCGTATCTACTAATCCAACTCTACGCGCAACTTTACGCATCAAAAATAATATTGCGAATGCAATAAAGAATGTAAAAAACAAGTCTAAAAACATCAAAGTGCCTATATAAGCTAAAAGCCATTTACCAATAAGTTATAACTCTTAGCTCCATTTAACTTATTTGTTCTAGGCTCACAAAAAGTTTAAAGCATCTAAAAAATAAGTTTCAGTATTTCTGTAAGCTAAAATTTAACAAGTTTATATAAAGTTCATTCTATTGAAAAGATTTCCTGAACCTTTGAAACAGCAACTTAAGTAGGAAAACTGGAAGAAATAACTGTCTTTTCCATCGCCAAGGCTCTTGCACTAAACGATATAACCACTCAAGATTATTGTTGATAAAAAATTCGGGCGCCCTATTTAACCTCCCTGATATTATGTCAAGCGCGCCACCGCACCCAATTGCAATTCCAGACTGAGTTGAGTCAATCAGCTTTTTCGCAAAAATCTCTTGTTTAGGTGATCCCATAGCAATTAAAATAAGTTCCGGAGAATCATTATGAACAGCATTAATGATATCTTCCTCACTATTATACCCGTGCATGTGACCAACTAACCTCAAATTTGGGTAACGGTTTTTTATTATATTAATAGCCTCATTATGAACACTTTCCTTCGCACCGATGATAAATGTTTTAAGACTATTTTTATTTGCTATTTCAAGCGCCCTTATTGGCATATTTATTTTTTCTGACTCTAATTTGTTTAACCACTTTAAAGCCAGAACAGCCCCAGCACCATCAGGATATGGGAGAATTGAGTTATCAATCACTTTCTGAAGAGTAACATCCGTTTTATATTTTTGTATTTTCTCAGCATTTATTGCAACCGAATAACCAAACATATTGTTTTTTAAGAAAAAAAGTAATTTTTCTTCTAATTCGTTTTCAGAAATAGCATAACAAGGGCAGTCCATTATGCTAACTTTAGTTAAACCGTTCATTAAATTTTCGCTGATAATAATGATTTAACAATTATTTCAGATGCTCTGCCTGCTCCATACAAAGATTGGTCAAAAGTATTATCCAACTCACTTAAACATTTGTTACATTCTCGTATAATTTCATCCGTGTTTGCACCAACTAAAGTATTTACACCAGCATCAACAAGTTCAACCCATTCAGTTTCATCTCGCAATGTGATACATCGCTTTTCAAAAAAGAAAGCTTCTTTTTGCAAACCACCACTGTCGGTAATGATAAATTGACTATTCATGATCAACCAAACCATACTTAAGTAACCAACTGGAGAGATTACTTGAATATTTTCAGCTAGCTTTACATCCAAGGATTCCAACTTATTTTTAGTTCTTGGATGCAAAGGTAAAATTAGATGCTGCTTCTTAGCAACCTCATTCAATGCCTCAACTATTGCTGAAAGCCTTTCTGTACTATCAGTATTCTCAGCTCTATGAATAGTACATAAGATATAGTTATCATTTTCTACACAGCTTGGTTTTTCAGCAAGATTTCTGTAGAAAATAGCTCCATCTTGCATAACATCACCAGATAAATGCACTTGCGCCTTGGTATTAGCAATACCTTCATTGTTTAGATTATCAACAGCGACTTTTGTTGGACAAAATAATATCGAGCTAACTTTATCTGTAAGAATTCGATTTACCTCTTCAGGCATTCTCATATTAAAGCTACGTAGCCCTGCCTCTACATGAGCAATTTTGATATGTAATTTTGAGGCAGCTATTGCTCCAGCCAAAGTTGAGTTTGTATCTCCATACACTAGCAACCAATCAGGCTTTTCCTTTAATAGAATTTCTTCTATTTTTTCAATCATTTGACCAGTCATTGCACCATGACTTTTACCACCTACGCCTAAAAAATAGTTAGGCTTTGGTATTTTCATTTCTTCAAAAAAGACATCGCTCATATTAGCATCATAATGCTGCCCAGTATGGACTATCACTTCTTGTACATCATTATACTTTGCAATTTCTCTACTAACACTTCCTGCTTTGATAAACTGCGGTCGCGCACCTAAAATTGTTACAATTTTCATTTTTTTACCATATTACCTTTATAACCCAACGAGATACGTTCAATCCCACGGAAGAAAAATCGCTTTATTAAATAGTCTCGTTACGCAATGTACAAAATACCTATTTCATTAGTCTCATTTTATAAATTTTCATACATTTTATATATAACTTTTTCTTGCAAGCCCCAATTAAAAACCTCTCGGGCCACAGCCACTTTTTCAACTAGACTTTCATAATTTATTGAAGGAACTGAATTTATGCACTTTAGAAAGCTATTTACATCATTCCCTGTAGCAACTAAGCCTAACTGATGCTCCTCAACAACACTTTTCATTTCAACTAAATTTGAACAAACGACAGGGATTCCAGCCATTACATACTCAAAAATTTTGTTGGGTAAACAGTATCTGTAATTTAAGCATAAATCCTCTATAAAAGAGATACCAAAGTCAGCCGAGCTTGTGAAAGAAATTAGCACATCAGGAGTAACTGCTGGATGGAAAAATATATTGGTATATTTAATAGCATATTCTTTGATTTCGCTCTCTAAAAAACCATACCCCATGAAAATAATAACATGATTGGTATCCTCAAGCTGACTAAAAGACTCAAGTAATATTTCTATGCCACGACCTTTGGTCAAGCCCCCTTGATATAAGAATATTTTTTTATTTTGAGATATCCCAAACTTTTCACGAAACAGATCTTGTTTAACATGAGGGACTAGTTTAGGAGTGTTAAGAACTAAGTATGGCTTTTCTATATTGTATAGACGCACATACTCATTCGCGATCCCATCGCTAACAACTGATGTAGCATCTGCATAGCGGATTAAAAAGCCTTCTAACTTTTTAGCCAGAAACTTTTTATACTTGTTCTGCATCCATAATGTTTCTGTTTCATACTCATGGGCATCATAAACTACTTTTAACTTGCGATTGAATAGCTTACTTAACACGCCAATTGGTAGCGTTTCAAGATCATTGCAATGAACAACATCATAATTTTTCAAGCAAAATAGTGTCGAAAAAAAATACTGTAAATAAACGAAGGCCTGCTTAGCTTTTTTAATTAAAGAACTACTGTGTCTAGAGTAAGATACCTTTCTTAACACATTTACGTTTTTCGAGTGTTTTTCGCTTTTCTCTAAATCACCGTTATTTAAAGCAAAAACGTCCACTTTGTATTTGTGTGATAAAGATTCAACTATCTTTATCACTCGTGAATCATTGATATATTCATTTAGAACTAACACTGCAACTTTCTTCATTTAGCTTCTCTAAAAACGCAATTTAACAACTTGGTAGTTTGATTGATTAAGTCATAGTTATCATTGACATAGTTTGTGATTTTTTCGGCATCATAACTGTCATAATTAACGCATATTTTGTTCATTGCATTGGATAATGCTTGAACATCTTTAGGTGGAACAACTAAACCATTATCATCATTAATAATATATTCAGGCCCACCACTCGTTGTTGAAATAACAGGTTTTCCAAAACTGAACATCTCGATAATTACTCTACCAAATCCCTCTTGGTAACTCGGTAGAACCAAACAATCTTTTTTATTTAAGACCTCTGAAACCTTACTATTATCAACAGCACCTAAAAAAGAAACATTCTTAGCCTCTAATTTACTAGCGAGTGTTTCTAACCCCTTCCTTTCGACACCATCACCAACAAAGGTCAAACTATATTGGCGAGTAGTATTTTTCTGGAGTTCTGAAAATGCATAAAGTAATTCGTACACACCTTTCAATTTTATAAGACTTCCAACAAATACAAAACTGAAAATACTATCTCTTGGTGTCTCTTCTTTTTGTAAAGGCTTTAAATTTGATAGCAATATACCATTTTCAATTACTTCTAACTTACTTGTATTTATTTCATCAATACCTTCAATCTCTAGCTTCAACCCTTTGCTTACAGTAATGACTGCCAACCTATTAATAGTTTTTATAATGGACTTTTTCTGGTTTTTATTAACTGTAAAGTATCTATAATCAGAGCCATGAATCACTATTGTTGGATTTAACTTGGCTAAATTTACAGCGGCTCCAACAGGGTAAACAGTATGTACTAAGAGATTTTCTGAGAATTTACTTTTGTTTAAAAAAATAGAAATAGCTAAGCTTACATGATAAAGAATAGAATCTTTCGGAAATGGAAAGTAACGTATTAATTTCAATCTTACATTTGGTAACTCTATATCGATTAAAGCTTGATCATCTCTAACAACCTTTATGAATGGAAATTTCCGTGAAATTTTGAACAAAGGCCTTGTCACAAAAACCTCAACCTCTTTAACTAAAGAGGCAACAACTTTAGTTTGATCATAAATAAATATACCACCATAACGATTAGCCTTTGTTGGAAAGTAAGGGGTTAATATGGTTAATTTATTATTTTTCATTGTAGATAGCTTTTTTATTTAATACATAAGTAAAGATGAAAGGCAACGAGTAATAAATCCAGAATAATTCAGCCAAACGCTTAGCTTTAAAGGCGCTTCCAGTAATTGAAGCCAAAGCAAAACAACAGGCTAGCATAAATGAATAAAAGTATAGTTTTTTAATGAATAGATCAGAGACATTTTTACGCTTAAAAAGTGGATAGCTTATTAAAAACAGAATAAAAAAAACATTACCTAATCCACCAATCAAACCAAACCTTAAAAACTTATCTAAAAAATCATTATCAGTTGAGTAGTCCAGCTGCACAGCGCTAGGCCCTATACCATTTATAAACTCATCTTCGAAAGAAATATAAGCCTTACTCCAAGCATTTTCTATCCGAGCATTAAAACTGCTAGGGACCAGATTTCCTTGATCTAGTTTCTGCCTTTTAATTGCTGATTCAATATTATCACTAAACATCAATCCGAAAAGCAATGACAGCACTGATATAACGACAATGAACTTGACACCAATTTTTTTATATTTAAAAAAATACATTGAACTAACAAGTATATAAATAATAAAACCTGTAAAAGAACCAGATAATATTAAGCCCAAAACCCCTAAGATATAAACAGTAAAACTTTTAAACTTACTCATTTTCAATTCTTTATAAAAAACATGAAACATAGCTAGAGAAAACGCACAATATAAAGCTAAAGAGTTAGGCTCCAAATTAATTGTCGAACTAGCTCTAGGATTATAAATAAAATATTGCCTCCACACCTCAATATTGGCTTTACCGTAATATTTAGCTAATATATCTTGAATCCCAAAAACATTAAAAATTTGAAAGAGTGCTATCAGTCCCACGATTGGCATTATACAAACATTTAATCTTATCAATCGAAAAAAAAAGAAATTATCATCCTCTTTTTTATCAAAGCAATATTTAAAAGCCAAGTAAGTAATAAAAACAAGTAACATATACTGAGCGGGTGCAAAAATAATTATTAAATCCCGTATATTTGCAACATAGGCTGGTTCAAAGAAATTAAAAGCATAGGTAAATAAATAAGTTACAAGTAATGAGAAGTAACATTTAAGATAAATAGGAAAATAAAAAATTGTATTTCGATACTTCAATTGATTCAAAAAAACTAAAAATAGCAAAGCTAAAAAAGCAAAATGGTAACTAGCCAAAGGTAATTTACTAATATAAATTAAGGGCCCTAAAACCAATAAAACTATGTAACAATAAAAAAATGAAGCTATGTTAAACATCTGAGTCACTTCAGTAAATTGATTAGTTTTTTCAAGCCAGTTTTTCGCGAATATTTAGTTTTATCAAAAACCACTTGGTTAAAGGGAGTCGACTTTATCTCTGAGAGAATATCTCGAATTGAACCTATATCATTTTTGGCCCAATAAATATTTGGGTAATCTTTAGTTATATCATGCAATGCACCTGTTTTAACTTCACCTTCAGTTAAAATAAGTATAGTTTTATTCAGGGCTATATAGTCAAAAACTTTAGTTGTAGATTCAAAATTATAACCGGAAGTAAATATAACTGTTACCTCAAAATGATTCATTAACCTCATTGTTTCTGAGTAACTCTTTAGTCCATGAGAAATAACATTTTCTAGAGAGGCAAGCTCTGCATTTATATTTCCTATATGGTGAAATATATAATTTTCATCATTAGATATTGCTCTAATTAAAGATGAGGCTGATCTGTCTGCATATAGTGAGCCGGCATAAACTAAATTTAAGGCTTCATGATTGCTTTCAGCTTTTGGCAGAGCAACAAAGTCACTTTCATCAAACCCATTGTCAATAATGTGTATTTTTTCTTTATGAGTTTCATATCCTGATAGTAATTCAGCACAATATTTATTAACAGTAACAGCTAAATGTGATTTTTTTATAAAATACTCTTCAACGAAATTGAGTAAAAGGGACTTTATTTTTCGCTTTAATGAATCTGCTTTAACAGCTCTAGGGTTGTTTGCCAATGGATCCCTAAAATCAACAATTGATTTTACCCCCATTTTATTCAACTTCCTTAATATAAAGAAATGAAAAAAGGGATTACCAGTTAAAACCACATAATCATATTCATGTTTGATAGCTTTTTCTTTGAAAAAAAGCTCCAAATTCTTCAGCCAAGCAGCACCTAGATCAAACTTGAAAGCCCTTCCTAAAAAAGAATTGGGTGAAGTTGGAACAACAAATAAGTCATCTATCCCTTCGATTGATTCATTAATCTGTTCAGTCGTTGTAACTACATGACACTTATTAACTCTAGAGTCTAATTTTTTGATATTTTTAGCCCAGTAAGACACTCTTTTGGCTCCTACACCAGGAAATGGCTCAAAATAATAGGCTATAAATAATATATTCATCTGTATCTACGCTCTCTGGCAGCAACACCTGTCACTATAGCGTTCTCACCAACCTCCTTGGTTACTATTGAGCCAGCTCCAATTACTGCACCACTTCTTATGCTTGCCATAATTATAGAAGATGTACCAATCCAAATATCATTACCGATACTAACTCTTTCATTTACGCCTGCTTGTTCTCGGATAAGTTGACCAAGCTCAATTCCGTGCTGTTTCATACCACTTAAGAAATGGACTCCCTGTCCAATTAAAATATCATCTCCAAAATCGACCAAACCAATCGTATTCATAGGTCCAAACCTTACATTATTTCCGATGGATATTTGCCTGTTTGTAAATACAACCCCCCATGGAAATATCACATTTTCCCCAACGTTATTTAACATAGAGCGATAATAATAGTATCGAACTTTGTTCCCATAACTGAATGAAAGCTTAGAGAGAAAAACACTTATATTATAAAAACTAGAAGTATAAGTTAATGCGACAAACACTTTAGCCACTAAAAAGCATACTAAATTATATATAGCTCTCATTTTTTTAAAAAGCCCTTTAGTAGCAACGCAACTTTTTTGTAATATTTAAACCAAGTCAAATCAAAATCTGACTTGTAAAAATTATGCTGCTTTGTTGGTAAAGCCATAATCTGTTCCCATTCTTCTCTACTAATATCAAGTTTGGAGATAATATAGTCTAAGTCCTCTTCAAGTTCTCGGTTATTATATTGCGGTTTGCACAGTTCATTAAGTGCAGACTCTCTAGTTATTTGATCCGACATAATCAAATTTGATAGATGCGCTTTCCTTTTATCAAAACCAAATTTTGTGGGTAAGAAATAAGCTTGGAAAAATTTAGTAAATCTGGACTCAAAGTGCTTACCTCCATAATCTTTCCATCCTAAGTTTTCGATTATAAATCTTTTTATTTCATCCTTATTATATGGAATATAATAGAGGAGGCGATGTGATTTAACAGGTTTTATAAATTTATAATAGATCGTTCTTTTAAATAGACTTAATGTTGGATACTTTACTAATTTTCCTGTCCCAAATTGCTTATGTATATCTTTAATGTGTTCAAGATCATTACTATCATAAGACCAGTTTCTAGGTAATACATATTCGGTGACTACATTATGACCACTAATACTATGCTTTATTCCATGTTCAGCAGCTATTTTATTTAGTACTGCTGGAAATACATGATCTTGGGGAATATCGCAGTCAGGTACTGAAGCCTTAAAAAAAGCAAGTTGTAAATCCTTCATTTCCTCCCAATCTATTACAACAGTGTATAGATCAAGTTTTAAAATCTTAACTACTTTCTCAATATTTTGTACTGCAATATCAGAGTTCCAACCTGTATCAACATGAACAGCTAACGGTCTCAACCCTAATGAAACAACAAGATGCGCGAGATAAGTACTATCAACCCCTCCACTGAGACCGATAATACAATCATATTCATGACCTATGCCATCTTTTTTGATACTAGAAACAATCTCCTCTAATTTCTTAGCCGCCATCTCTCCATTCGGAATCGTCTTGCAAACTTTGTCATATGCATGACAGTAATTACAAACACCCAGAGAGTCGAATTTAATATCACTAACAGTCGTATCTAAAACACACTTACTACATATTTTTTGTGATTTCATTTTAAACCTTTAAAAAGTACATCTAATTTATCGCGTTCTGGATAGGTTATCAAAACAGCTTTATGCTTCCCCTGAAAGACGAACATACTCCCAGCAGAAACAGCTGAAACATTCGTACTTTTAAGAACATTTAGGCAATGCTCCAAGCTTCCAGCCCCGCCGCAACAAATTGATGGTATAGG
>CEVI01061578.1_pt1 | contig 13086 bp, 15 predicted proteins | sample 531471 | NCBI WGS metagenome assembly CEVI01 (sample SAMEA2623513, study PRJEB7988) | marine metagenome | isolation source: saline water (ENVO:00002010), including
AAACAGACCCTAGAAGTCGATACAGCGACCGTTCTTTTCCCAGTCGCCATATCTCACCGGATCCGGGCCCTTGCGGCCGCCGTATTCCTTGGGACGATTGTCGGGATCGAAGCGCTTGGCCGGCGTGTTCGGCGCCGCGGGCTCGTCCGCAGGCCGCTGGGCCGTGTCTTCCGGCTTGGACTGATCGGCAGAAGTCCCTGTGGCGGTTTCGTCAGCCGCCGACGGGATGTCGTGATGCGCATCATTTGGCATGGGCGTACTCTAAACCTCGCGCTCTGCAAGTGGCAACAAGACCGTCGTGCCGTGCTTTGGGCATGGCATTTACACAGGTCATATAATACGCCCAACGCAGGTAATGGATGCAGCCATGTCTTCTTCGACAAGCACTCGTCTCGCGGCCACCGGCATCGTCTATCTTGAAGGCGCCGACGCTGCGGGATTTCTGCGAAACCAGCTGACCAACGATGTGCGACGCCTAGGCCCAGACCGTCATTTTTTGGCGGCGTGGTGCGATGCGAAGGGACGTACGCAAATGGTCGCTCGCGTGGTGGCCACGTCCGACGGATGGTATTTACTGATGCCACGCGAGATCCTGCCGGCCGCTGTCAAGCGTTTGACCATGTACGTACTACGCGACGATGTGCGCATCCACGACGTGAGTGACACCACCGAACTTGTCGGCCATATAGACCATGCGGAGGCCCCGGATGTCGGCGTGACCGTCGCCACCGACGAGCGGCTGCACATCGGCCTCGAATCCACGATCGACGGTTGCCGACGATCGCTGTCGATTCTGCTGAACCGTGAGGCCGATGACGCGACACCAAGCGATGAGGCCTTGTGGCGTCTGTCCGGCATCGACGCAGGCGTACCCGACATAGGCCTGGCTACCCAGGGTGAGTTCGTGCCGCAGATGCTCAATCTGCACTGGCTCATGGCCATCGACTTCGACAAAGGCTGCTATCCGGGGCAAGAAGTCGTCGCGCGACTGCACTACCGAGGCCGGCTGACGCGGCGGATCTTTCGTTTGCAGGCCGACGGCGCGCCGCCGATGCCCGGTACGCTCGTGACAGACGCTGACAATAATAAGGTCGGGATGGTGATCGAAGCCGAAGCGGCCGACGAGACCACAACACGCCTATTGGCAGTTGTGGCCGTCGACCGCATCAGCGAGGCGATCCAGCTAGCCGACGCGCGCCGATTGGCGCCGCTCGATTTGCCCTACGCGACGCCGGCCTGAACCGGGCCAGCGGCGCCGAGCCGCATCCAAATCCGGGTTTCAGCCGCTACGTGGCCGAAGCTGCGGGAACAGGAGCACGTCGCGAATCGCCTGAGCCCCGGTAAGAAGCATAATCAGCCGATCGATGCCGATACCGGCCCCCGCGGTCGGCGGCATGCCATATTCGAGTGCCTGTATGTAGTCGGCGTCGTAGTACATGGCTTCGTCGTCGCCGGCGTCCTTGGCCGCGGCCTGGGCTCGAAACCGCTCGGCCTGATCCTCGGCGTCGTTGAGCTCGGAAAAGCCGTTGGCGACTTCGCGACCGGCAACGAACAACTCGAATCGTTCGGTGACCTCCGGGTTGTCGTCGCGACGACGCGCCAGCGGCGAGACCTCGGCCGGGTAATCGATAATAAAAGTCGGGCGCTGTAGTTTGGTTTCCACCCGCGCTTCAAATACCTCGGTAAGCCATCGCCCGGCACCCCACCCCGCTTCACCACGCACGCCGCAGCGCTCGCCGAGCGCGCGCAAAGCATCAAGCGAGGACAGATCGTCAGCCTGGATATCATCGTTGTAGGCCAATACGGCCTCGGCCATGCCTAAACGGTCGAAATCCTGGTCGAGATCCACGGCATGTTCATTGCACGCCTGGGCATGATGAGATTGCATTCGACGCGAGAGCTGTCGCAGCAGGCCTTCGATCTCGTCCATCAGATCGTTATGATCGGCATAGGCCTGATAGAACTCAAGCATCGTGAATTCCGGGTTGTGTCGCGTTGACAACCCTTCGTTGCGAAAGTTGCGGTTGAGCTCGAACACGCGCTCTAGTCCGCCCACCACCAGGCGCTTTAGATAGAGCTCCGGCGCCACGCGCAGATAGAAATCATGATCCAGCGCGTTGTAATGGGTAATGAACGGTCGCGCGCTTGCCCCGCCCGGAATAGCCTGGAGCATGGGGGTTTCGACTTCGATGAAGTCTCGTTCTTCGAAGAACCCGCGAATGGCGCGCAGGAGGGCACTGCGCGCTTTAAATACCGCCCGCGTGTCCGGATTCATGATCAGATCGACGTAACGCTGGCGATACCGCGCCTCGGTATCGGCCAGACCGTGCCATTTTTCCGGCAGCGGCCGCAGCGATTTGGTCTGCAGTTCGATCGACTCGGCCTTGACCGACAGCTCGCCTTTCTGGGTACGCCCGAGATAACCGCGCAAGCCCACGATATCGCCGATATCCAGCTGCTTGAACGTTTTATAGGCCGCTTCACCAAGCATGTCGCGCTGGACGAACAGCTGAATACGACCGCTAGCGTCCTGAAGCGTGGCAAAACTGAGCTTGCCCATGACGCGTTTGGCCAGTAGCCGCCCCGCCACGGCCACATCGTATCGGGTGGCCTCCAGGGCTTCGGCGTCGTCGGCTTCGTGGCGCGACTGCAACGCGCCGGCCTGTGCATCGGGGCGAAACTCGTTGGGAAACGCACTGCCCTGCTCTCGCCACTGCGCGAGTTTGTCTTTTCTCTGCGCAACGAGTCGATGCGTATCGTCTGGCGCCTGACTGTTATCGCTCATTATTAAAGGCCTTGTTTAAGACTCGCCTCGATGAATTGGTCTAGCGCGCCGTCGAGCACGCTTTGCGTATTGCCGACTTCCACGCCCGTGCGCAGATCCTTGATCCGCGACTGATCCAGAACGTAGGAGCGAATCTGGCTGCCCCAGCCGATATCCGACTTGTCGGCTTCGGTGGCTTCGGCTTCTTCACGTCGCTTGGCCATCTCGCGCTCGTACAGCTTCGACTGGAGCTGCTTCATCGCGGTCGCGCGGTTCTTATGCTGGGAACGGTCGTTCTGGCACTGGACCACGATGCCCGTCGGCTCGTGCGTGATGCGTACCGCAGATTCGGTCCGGTTGACGTGCTGACCGCCGGCCCCGCTCGCGCGATACACATCAACCCGCAGATCCGAGGGGTCAATCTCGATTTCGATGTTGTCGTCGATCTCGGGGGCGACGAACAACGCAGCGAACGAGGTATGACGGCGCGCGCCGGAATCGAACGGGGACTTGCGTACCAAACGGTGCACGCCCGTCTCGGTGCGCAGCCAACCGTAGGCATAACTGCCGGTCACAGCGATCGTTGCACTCTTGATGCCGGCTACGTCGCCCGCCGAGAGTTCAGTGACTTCCGTGGTGAAGCCTTTGTGTTCGCACCAGCGCAAATACATGCGCAACAGCATCTCAGCCCAGTCCTGAGCTTCGGTGCCGCCCGAGCCCGCCTGAATATCCACGAACGCATTATTGGCGTCGGCTTCGCCCGAGAACATGCGCTGGAACTCTAGCGCTTTAAGATGCGCCTCAACGCCATCCAGCTCGCCGTCGATTTCGGCTACAACGCTTTCGTCGGATTCGTCCGCGGCCATATCGAGCAGTTCATTACTGTCTTCGAGCGTTGTGGCCGCCGAATCGATCGGCCGTACGATCTCTTCCAGGCGTGCTTTTTCCTGTCCGAAGCGCTGCGCCTTGTCCGGGTCCTCGACCCAGATCTCACCGATCGCCAGCTCGGCATCAATCTCGCTCAGACGATCTTTCTTCTCAGCGTAGTCAAAGATACCCCCGTAAATCACCTAAACGCTCGCGAAGCGCGGTCATACGGTTTCGAACGGCATTTATGTCCATATTAAAAGCTGTACGGAGGCTGAATTTCGGGCGGATGATTGCAGGTTAATTTTTTTTTCACAACCGGCTAATTCCGTTGCCAAACTGAGCGGAAAGTCGCATACTCTGCCTGCACGTCACCGGTTTGGGAACTTCTGTTTACCACCTGGTGAATGGGACCGCACAACAAACCTAAACCCGTTCAAGGGAGTTCGAGTTATGCAATTCAAGCAACCGCTATATACATGCGTTGCCGGCGCGCTGGGGCTCGCCGTCTCCGCAGGTGCGATGGCGCAGGACAATGTACCGCAGGACAAGCGCTTCTATGTTGCGCCGATGGTTTCCTACGGCTTCTTCGACAGCGACACGATTGGCAGTGGCAGCGACTCCTTCGGCCGCTTGAACGTCGATAACGACGATTCCGTCGGCGCCTCGCTGGCCATCGGTAAGCCGATCACCAGCTGGTTGAACCTGGAGCTGTTCGGCTTTTACTTCAACCCGGACCAGAGCCTGAGCAACAACGCCGGCTCGGATTCCGCTGGCGATGCTGATCTGTACGGTTTCGGCTTGGATGCGCTGTTCTTCCCGGCCCGCGACACGTTCCCGATCTACGGCATCTTGGGCGCCGCCTGGGGTAAGAAAGACGTCGGCTTCTCCTCGATCAACGGTGTGGGCGTCGGCGACGACGCAGATGCCGACTTCCTGGACGCCGGTGTCGGTTACATGTACACGCTCAACGACTACGGTCTGAAAGTGCGTGCCGAGTATCGCTATCGCTACACGACGGTCGACTCGGCCGACGTACTGGGCGCTGGCTACGAAGACGCACGCTACAACGATCATATCGTGTCGGTTGGTCTGCAGGTGCCGATCGGCGCCCCGCCGCAGGCTCCCGCTCCGGCCCCGGCTCCCGAGCCGGTCGGTCCGCAGGATAGCGACGGCGATGGCGTGATCGACGCGAACGACCAGTGCCCGGGCACCCCGCGCGGCACGGAAGTCGACGCTCGCGGCTGCCCGATCGAGAAGAAGGCTCCGATCGTCCTCAAGGGCGTGACCTTCGAATTCGATTCGAGCAAGCTGACGGCCCAGGCCACCAACCGCCTCGACAACGTGGTCGACGCGCTGGAAGCCAGCCCGGACGTGAACTTCCGCGTTGACGGTTACACCGACAGCATCGGTACCGACCGTTACAACTTGGATCTGTCGCAGCGTCGTGTGGACTCCGTGCGTAGCTACCTGATGAACCATGGCATCACCAGCAGCCGTATCACCGGCACGCAGGGTCATGGCGAGTCCAACCCGGTGGCCACGAACGAAACCGCCGCGGGCCGCGCCCAGAACCGTCGCGTCGAGCTGAACGTGACGAACCAGGGCGGCATGTAAACCGCACTGACGATCTAATCGTCAGCGGTTGAACCGCAAAGCCCGGCCTCTTCGGAGGTCGGGCTTTTTTATGCGTGGCGTTTTTGGCCTGCTTTTTCCGCAGCCGATCGGCCAGGTGTGACGCGCGCATGTATCGGAAAGCCGCGCCACGTCGTAGGGTAAAGCGTTCAATTCTGGCGAGAGAGGCCGCATGACGCTTCCCGATGATGTTGCCGCGCTCATCGGCGCTATGATCCAGCGCGTCGAAGATGATCCGGTTCTGGTCATCAAGCCCACCGAACTGGCGCTACCCGACTATCCAGCCCGCTCGTCACGAACGCTGGAGCTCTCGCCCGCATTCGACCAGGCCCGTGATCTGGCGTTTGAGCGTCGATACCGCCTAGCCGTGGTCATTGACGCGCCGCAGACCGTCGGCCACGCCAGAACGCGTCGGATGCTGGCGTATTTGAGAAACGTGGGCGCCCACGGCGTGCTGGCTGCGTTCTCTCGTGCACCGCTGTCGGAGGCCGATTCGCCCGACTGGAGCGTCGCCGATTTTCTAGGACTGGGCTTTCGGCGCGCGGAGCAGGCCACATCATTGACCAGTGCCTATTGGGTGTATCGGTACAACATCTACGATTACAAGATCACGCCCGACTGGCTGAATTCGAGATACTGGGCCAATCCAGAACAGTGGGACCAACAGCGCTGGTAACAATTCGCAGGTGCCCCACTAAGACGATGTGCCGGAATAGCCGACTTGCTTCGTCAGCGCCGTCGAGCGATCGTCGGCTGCGCGGGGATCGCATCCACACACCAATGCGCGACCCCATGGCCCAGGATTGCTTGCACGTCATCTGCCGCGTGCTCGGGTGGAGCGGCCTGGCCCAGCAGCGTCAGGCACTCGCGCAGCAGCTCGGGGGCGTTTTGCGCATCGATCGCCAACGCCCCCGTACTCTTGCCGAGCTTTTCGCCGTGGGCGTCCACGACAGTCGGTACGTGGAGATATCCCGTCGGCGCCATATCCAGGCAGCGCTGCAGATACGCCTGGCGCGGGGACGACGACGCCAGGTCGGCACCACGCACCACTTCTGTGATCCCCTGCCAGTCATCGTCGACAACCGTTGCCAGCTGATAAGCCGTCAAGCCGTCAGCACGACGGATCACGAAGTCGCCGATATCACGAGCCAGATTTTGTACGATCGGCCCCTGAACCGCGTCAGCGCACTCAATACGCTCGTCCGGCACCCGCAGCCGGATCGAGCGTGGCGATCTGCCGGGCGCAAGTCCGGTTCGACACGTGCCGGGATAGATCGGGCCTTCTAGCCCGCGTGTTCCGGCCTTGGCTTCACGCCGCGTACAGCCACAGACGAACGCGTGCCCGGCGTTTTGAAGCCGTGTGATGGCCGCACGATAGGCCTGCTCACGCATCGATTGATAAATCGGCTTTTCATCGGGCCTGAGGCCGAATGCCGCAAGCTGTTTCAGAATACGATCTGCTGACCCGGCTACGACGCGCGGCCTGTCCAGATCATCGATCCGAACCAGCCAGTGCCCGCCGGCAGCTCGCGCGCTGCAGTAGCTGGCAACGGCGGCCACGAGAGAGCCGAAATGCAGATCCCCGGTTGGAGAAGGGGCATATCGCCCGACCACACTGCGCGCGTCGCGATCAATCAAAGTGACGGGAGCTCACCGGCCAGCGCCTTACGTCGTCCTTCGACCATTTCGCGCACGTCCGGCGGCAAATCGAGACCGAGTAGCCGATCCCAGAACTTTAGCGCTGTCTTGTCGTTGCCGGCCTCGACGGCGCGCAGGCCCAGAAACCAAAGTGCTGCGATGTTGCTGGGATCCTGCACCAACGCCCGCTGGAACAGCGCGCCGGGCTGGCCGTCGAGCGGCTGACCGGCGCGCAGGCGCGCCTGGGCCTCGGCGGCCAGGAGATCGGCGGCAGGCGGCACGGCGCGCTCGTTGATATAAGCCAACTGTTCAGCCGCCTTGGAATAGGCGCCGCGCGACTCGTAGGCCTGGGCCAGCATCAGGCGAGCGCCGCGATCATCCGGCTGGGCCTCGACCTGAGCGGCCAGCTCGCCCACCAGCTCGTCGATATTCGGCATGGTCGACTGCTGGATGGCCGACACGTTGCCCAGCCAGTAATAGCCGAAAGTCCCAGCGAGCACGACCAGGCAGAGCGCGCTGGCGCTGGCAAGCCATGGCCGCCCCGCCGCGGGTTGGCCGGCCGGCGATGCTTTGCCGCTATCCACCTCGCTGACCAGGCGCGTGCCGAGTGCATCTTTCTCTTGGGCAGCGGCGCTGGCGTCGATACGTCCGGCGGCGAGCTCTCGCTCAAGCTCGCGCACGCGCTGATAATAGGCATCGATGTTGGCTTCGCGTCGTCCGCCATCGCTCGGTTCTTGGCGGCTCGCCCGCCACAGCGGTACGACGGCCAAGCTCAGGCAGGCCGCGATCATGCAGACCGCTACGACCAAAAATATCGTCATTGCTTCGGCTCGGACCTGTTGGCTCGATCATCGGCGAGGATCTGCCCGAGCCGGTCTCCATGATCGTCCCGGCCCACCTTGATGGTCGCCTCGGATGGAACTGAGCGCTCACGACGCATCAGCGCGGCAATCAGCAGAGCGCCGATGGCCAGCAGGAGAAAAGGCCCGGTCCACAACAGAACGGTCGAACGCTGCCAAGGCGGGTCGTATAGAATCCAGTCTCCATAGCGATCGACCAGATAGCGCTTGATCGCTGCGTTGCTTTGACCGGCGCGGATTTGACGCTCTACGACATGTCGAAGATCCCCGGCCAGCGGCGCATCCGATTCGGCGATACTGCGGTTCTGGCAGACCACACAGCGCAGTTCGGCAATCAACGCGTGATAGCGCGCCTGACTGGCCGCGTCCAGCGATTCAGCTGCCTGGGCAAGACAGAGCCCGGGCGCGCAGCACACCAGCAGGAGCACGAAGAAACAGCGAATCCGGTGTGTCATCACGACTCGGCCTTGAGTTGCTCGATCAGCGGCACGAGACGCTTGCGGCGGACCTCGGCTGTAACCGGCCCTACGATCTTGTCCTTGATCTGGCCGTCGCGGCCGATCACGAAGGTCTCCGGCACCCCGGAAATACCCCAGTCGATCCCCGTGCTACCGCTTTCATCGAAGGCGATTCGGGCATAAGGATTACCAAACCGCCGCAGCCATCGGCTGGCCTCGTCGCGGGTGTCTTTATAATCAATGCCCACAACCGGAATATCGGTCGTCTCTGACAGCTCGGCCAGCTCGCTGACCTCGCTGCGACACGCAACACACCAGCTTGCCCAGACGTTGACCAGGGTCACGCGACCGGCCATGTCCGCCAGCCGCACGGCTTGTGTTTCATCGGCAAGGCTGGGTAGCGCAAGCGTTGGCGCGGCGCGATTCAAGTATGCCGATGGCAGCGTATGCGGATCACGCGTCAGGCCATAGCCCAGAAGCCCGACCAAGGCGATCAATACCGCGACCGGGACAACCACACGCCATCGCATCAGGCCGTCACCTCTTGGCCATCGGCCGCTTCGTCAGAGCGGCCGGCACGCGCGCGGCGCCTGCGACGACGCCAATAGCGCTTATCTGAAAGCGCCAGGATGCCGCCAAAAGCCGCGATGAAACCGCCGGCCCAGATCCAGCGCACGAACGGTCGGTTATAGATACGTACTGTCCATGCATCGTCGGCCAGTGGCTCACCCAGCGAGACGTATAGATCACCAAACGGCCCGGAGGAAATGCCGGACTCGGTCATCTGCTGCGCGCTCTGGTCGTACTTGCGCTTTTCTGGAAACACGCTCGCGACCTGACGATCGTTTTTGTAGATATCGAACGTCGCCTCGCGCGCCTGATAGTTGGGCCCTGGCACGTTGTCCACGCCGCGAAACACGAAGGCGTGACCGGCATATTGCACGGTGTCACCCGGCGTCATGCGCACATCGCGCTCACCGCCGTAGCCACTCACTAGGCTCACGCCAATGACAAACACGCCAACGCCGATATGGGCCAGCGCCATGCCGAGCACCTGGCGCGGCAACATCCAGCGCGAGCCACGGGTGCGACGCCATAGCTCTTCAAACGCGGTCGCGATCGCCCACGCTCCTAGAACACAGCCGGCCAGTGCGGCCAGGCCGCTCACGCCCACTGTCAGCCCCGTCAAGACAACGGCCGCCACGATCGCGATCACAGCCGGCGTCCACAGACGGGACATCAGGGCATTGGGCCGTGTTCGTTTCCAGGCCATCGCCGCGCCGGCGCCCATCAGCAGCACTAACGGCGCGGTCAAGGGCACGAACACTTTGTTGAAGTAAGGCGGGCCCACGGACAACCGGCCCATACCCAGCGCGTCAGCCAGAATCGGGTATAGCGTACCGATCAGCACGGCTGCTGCTGCCACAACCAAAAACAGATTGTTCAACAGCAGCAGGCCTTCTCGAGACAAGGGAGAGACCGGCTCCGTGCCCGCGGCAAACTTGGAAGCGCGCGCGGCATATAACAGCAGCGAACCGCCGACCACGATCGCGAAAAAACTCAGGATATAGATCCCGCGACTCGGGTCGGTCGCAAACGCATGCACCGACACGAGCACGCCCGAACGTACGAGAAACGTGCCGAGCAACGACAACGCGAACGCCGTGATGGCCAACAGAACCGTCCAGCTCTGGAAGATCCCGCGTTTTTCGGTCACCGCCAGCGAATGGATCAACGCCGTGCCTACCAGCCACGGCATGAAAGACGCGTTTTCGACCGGGTCCCAGAACCACCAGCCGCCCCAGCCCAGCTCGTTGTAGGCCCACCAGCTGCCGAGCGTGATGCCGATGGTCAGAAACACCCAGGCCGCCAACGTCCAGGGCCGGGTCCAACGCGTCCAGGCCGCATCCACGCGACCATGGATCAGCGCGGTGATCGCAAACGCAAACGCTACACAAAAGCCGACGTAGCCCATGTAGAGCATGGGTGGGTGGAAGACCAGCCCCGGGTCCTGAAGCAGCGGATTGAGATCCCGCCCCTGGGCCGGCGCCGGAAACTGGCGCGCGAACGGGTTAGATGTAGCCAGCGTGAACAGTAGAAAGCCGATACTGACCAACCCCATGACGGCCAGCACGGTGGAGGCGACCTCACGAGGCAGCGTGCGGCTGGCGCAGACGACGGCGACCGACCAGAGCGCCAGCTCCATCATCCAGAGCAGTAGTGAGCCTTCATGAGCGCCCCAGACGGCGCCCAGGCGGTAGAACCACGGCAGGTTCGTGTTGGAGTTGTCGGCGACGTAGGTCACCGAAAAATCGTTGACGTAGAACGACCATGCAAGCGCCAGAAACGCCAGCCCCAGCATCAGACAATGACCGACGGCCGCCGGGGCTGCGACCTGCTGATACGCCGGGCGGTTGGCGGCGATCCCGTAGAGCGGCCACAGCGACTGAACCAGCGCCATGGCTAGCGCCAAAATCAGCGCCAGATGTCCAAGCTCGGGAATCATCGTGCGGCCTGCATGTTGGCCGGCATACAGGCATCAGCCGTGCCGGCCTTGAGCGCTCGGGCCGTATCGGGCGACATATAACTAGAATCGTGTTTTGCCAGGATCTGGTCGGCCTCGAACTCGCCTGCGGCATCCAGCTTGCCGTAGGCAATCACCCCCTGGCCTTCGCGAAACAGGTCCGGCAGCGTGCCGCGATAACGCACCGGGACCGTAGCCGCACAATCGGAAATCTTGAAGTTGACCGAAAGCCCGTCGCCGGGCCGGTTGACCGAGCCCGCGGCCACCAGACCGCCAATGCGAAAGCGGGTGTTGATCGGCACATCGCCGGCGGCGATCGCACTGGGTTCGTGGAAATACAGCACGTCTTGCTTGAAGGCCGTCAGCATCAGCGCAGCGGCGCCGCCCAGGCCCACGAGAAGACTGCCCACCAGCAGCAGGCGCCGCCTGCGGGTTCTAGTCATCGATGAACTCCTCGCGTCGGATACGGCGCAACAGTGCGCGATGTCGGACAAACGGAACCGCAATATTGGCCACGATCACCACGGCGGCAATACCGTAAGCCGACCAGACGTAGCTGGCATAGCCGCCCATCGCCCAGAACGATACCGGCTCAGCCATGCGTAATCCTTTTCATTACCCAGCGGCTACGCCGCTCTCGCCAAAGCAGTTGCACACGCATACCCCAGAGCGTGAGCCAGCCGAACAGAAACGTGAAGCCCAACGCCCCGGCCAGAAGCGGCCAGAGCATGTCGGCATCCATCTTGGAGCCGCCCGTCAGGCTGACCGTCGAACCCTGGTGTAGCGTGGTCCACCAGACCACGGAATAGTGAATGATCGGCACGTTGATCACGCCTACGATCGACAACAGCGCACAAGCACGCGCGGCCGTGCGAGGCGACTCGATCGCTTGATGCAGGGCAATCACTCCGAGATAGAGAAATAACAGGATCAGCTCGGACGTCAGGCGCGCGTCCCAGACCCAGTAGGTGCCCCAGGTCGGCTCGCCCCAGATGGCCCCGGTCACCAGCGCCAGAAACGTAAACGACGCGCCCACGGGTGCCGCGGCAACGATGAAGATCTCGGCAATCTTTAGACGCCAGACGAGAGCGACGACACCGGCCACGGCCATGGCCGTATAACCGAACAGCGACAGCCAAGCGCTGGGCACGTGGATATAGATGATGCGAAACACATCACCCTGCTGATAGTCCGGCGGCACAACGAATAGGCCGGCGACCAGCGCATAACCGATGAGCACAACGGCCGGCACCGCCAGCCAGACCGCCCAGCGCGCGCTCACGTCGTAGAAATACGGCAACGAGCCGAAACGATGGAACCATCGCTTGAACCCCGTTCCCGTCATGACACCCGACTCCTCGATTGCTTGTCGCACGAGCGACGAGACCACCGGTGCCCCGCGTTTCGCAATTCAATGCTAGAGCCTGTCGTGGGCTCGGACAACGTATATCTCGGACAACTACACAGGGTTTTTAGCACGTCACGTGGCCAGCCGATTGAACGAATCATGTATCCAGCCCCACGCGCAGCGCGGCAGCGATCACCCACGGGGCCAGCGTCACCGCCAGCAGACAGAGCGCGCCCAGCACATAGAGTGCCCCCGCCACCGGCAAACCAACGATCGCAGCACGCATGGCCCCGGCGCCAAAGATCAGCACCGGCACGTACAGCGGAAAGATCAGCAGACTCAGCAATAATCCCGCGCGCGGCAGGCTGAGCGTCAGCGCGCTGCCGATAGCGCCGATCATCGCGAGTACCGGCGTGCCGAGCGCGAGTGCAGCAATCATCACCGGCAACGCCGCCACCGGCACACCCAGCATCAACACGAGTACCGGCCCCGTGATCACGAATATCGCACCGCTGGTCAGCCAGTAGGCCAGCACCTTGGCCGCCACGATGATCGCCAGCGGCTCATCGGCGATCAGATATTGCGTCAACATGCCGTATTCATGGTCGGCCTTGAACAGGTCGTTCAGCGACAACAACACCGACAACAGCACCCCCATCCAGATGAGCGCGGGCGCTACGGCCACGAGCACCGTGCCATCGGTATTGGTGCCCAGCGGAAACAGCGCCACGACCAGCACGAAGAACATCAAGTGATGGACCAACGTGCCGCGCTGACGCAGTGCCACCGTCAGATCACGCTGGAGCACCGCAGAAAAAACCGATGTCATCGGCTCAGCTCGATGACCTGTGTATCGGTCACGTTCAACGCCTGGTGCGTGCTGTAAAGGATGGCGGCGCCGTCGTCGGCCATGATTTGCATCTGGCGGGCCAGGCGCTCGCGGGACGCCTGATCGAGTGCGGCGGCCGGCTCGTCCAGCAGCCAGACGCGAC
>CEVI01074045.1_pt1 | contig 12804 bp, 25 predicted proteins | sample 531471 | NCBI WGS metagenome assembly CEVI01 (sample SAMEA2623513, study PRJEB7988) | marine metagenome | isolation source: saline water (ENVO:00002010), including
CGCTTAGCCGACCTTTTCAACACTTTCGCTAAAGAGCGCGAAGATTGCAAAGCTGACCTTTTCAAAAGCATTGAGCGCCACCGTGCAGACTCAGAATTCACAGAAAGCGCATTTAGTTCCCTGCAACGCGCAGAGAGCGCACTGAATGCGATGGGTTTCGTAACGAAAGAATGGCTGGAAAGCGACGAGTTCAAAAACCTGACCCAAGAGCAGGTGGTTGACATGGTGAAAGGTTATGTTGAACAAGACCTTGCACGCCGCGAGAAGCACCTATTCAAAGACAGCCTAAACCCAAGAAACGTCATTGAAGCGTCGGGTGTCATGGAAGTAAAATACGCCCTACTTAACCTACTGAAACGTACCAAGTAGCCAAATCATCACTAACTAGCCACCTGTACAGCAGGTGGCTACAAATACGCCAGTAGAGAGCGGCGTACTATGCCAGAAAATAACGTGATTTGTACACAAAAGGCTCTTTTATGTTTTGAGGTAAGTGACTCAAAAGGCGTGATCTGTCTTATCTCTGATTGCTCTTTAGTATCAGCCACTTCTCAGGCAAAAATAACTGACTTTTATTGAAAATAATTATTGACATTTGCTTTGTATGTGTTATTATATACACATAGTCAGAGAGGGGAATGACATGACAGCAATGAACACTCAGAAGTGCCTAGACGGAAAAACCTTAGTAATTGGCCCAGCTATCCTTACGGACGGCGTGAGAACTGCCCTAAACGAACTTAAATCGTGCAAATTTACTGACTCTGAAGACATCATCTGTCTCCAGAACGTGATTGACGAATGGGACGACATGGAAATAGGCGATCAAGAAATCACGTATGCAATCATTGCTAACGTGTACAGCACACTTATTGATGACCCTGATGAGTTCATCGACCAAGCTGACGACGATGGCGTTGAACTGCGCTACATCAATGGCATCTATTACCCTGCCAACGTTAACACCACAGGCCTGCAAAACACCCTGATGAAAGCTAACGCATAACCGCACAAAGGGGCGCTGGTGGGTTTGCCACCAGCAACCCAAAACCCTTAAATTAATATTGACAGAGTTGTGCTTTTGTGTTATTATATATGCATAGTCAGTAAGGGGAAGCGCTATGAGTAAGCCAGTTTTTACAAACGTTCATATCAATACCATCTGTCGCGGTGATACAGTGGAGCACGAAGGTCGTGTAGTGACCGTAGGCAGCGAAGACATCAAACCCAACACCTTTATGGGCACAACCCTGTTCGGTGACTCCTACGCACTAGGCACAAAGCCTGTCAAAAAAGCCACGAGATGGACAAAGTAGGGAGCCGCTATGACTTTGAAATCATCAACTACCAGCAAGGCAGTACTTTTTGCCTTGCTAGGTATACTACTTATGATGGGTTATCACACCTACAATCGCATTACTGCGCCTGACGTTAATGAGAAAATCATCAACCTAAGAGATGACGTCGTCAAAAACAGCGCTAGCATTGTCGTTCACTCTGCGTCACTTATTGAGGCTTCAGCACTAACTCTGTCTAAAACCTATTCGGACAAAGCAACACTGGCTGAAGTGAAACTACCCCCATATAACCGCTTTCTACCCCGCGATAGCGTTATTGCGCGTACCACGCTCATCGATATTTCTGACACCTACAACAATGCTATCGAGGCATACATTGCATACGAGGGTTGTGATAAGTCAGTCAAGGTGAGGGATAGTGACACATTAGCAGAACTCAAAAAGCTAAAACCACGACTCCTCAACATGTGTAACTCGGCAACATTAGGATAAAATCATGACCACTGGAAATAAGACACACCAGTACCAAGAGGAATTTGGCGCTAACTTCGACCTAGGCTTCGACTTAGAAGCATACCCACACCTTACGGATGTCAGCTTTTGTCAGGACGCCTGCCCCCAGTTTTACTTCTCGCACGACGATAAGTACTTTTTGGTTATGGTTGAGCATAAAGATGTTCGTGAGCGCGAGGATGAGTCATCACCGCGCTATCTCATCCTTAACGCTTACAACAGCATGACACGCAGCAACCCATGCATCTGCCTCGACGAGGACAACAACGAGCCTGTGCTTGCTACTGAAGACACAGCCACCTTTGTCGAATACATTGACAGCAAAAGGGAGAAAGGGCTGTTCATTGTTACAGTGCGTCTAAGGGAGTATGACAGCAAGTACGGATTTGAAAAAGGCGACATCACCAAAACGTATGTGCCCGTCATCGCCAGTGATGAAGACAGCGCCCAGCAGAAAGCCGTCGTATGGCAGTCTGACAACGGCACAGCATCACGCAACAACGAGCAGCAATGGTCATGTGCCGAGCCTGAACGCGCACTCTCATGGACAGCTATCCGTTGCCTATCCGTCTCACAAGACGAGTTTGATATTTTTCTTTGTACTACTGAAGGATTGCGCGACGCCCGTATCTGCGGAGGCAAGCCCTAAATTAGTACCGAAAAATAGTGACATCAGTAAAATTGTATATTGACATTATTCCTATGTATGATATAATGAGCACTCTTTTGAGATAACATTATTTAGGGGATAGCTCATGTCATCTAAGGCTACTGTGACACCAATGCTTGATAGCATGATCAACATTATGGAAGCTGTAGTAAAGGAGAGCCTTCCCTTTAATATGAACAGCTTCTATGCTGATGAACCTGAAAGCATCCCTAGCGACATACATAACTGCGGCACGGCGGCGTGTATCGTCGGGTATTGCGTGGCAGATGACGATTTCTTAAGTAAATTTTTACCCCACCCTATTGTTAAAGGTTTGCCAACTTCAGATGTTTGTTGCGAAATATGCCATGCACTTGATGCCGAAATAGGTGCTTCACTCGCCGAGAGTATTTATGAGTACTCTGCCATCGTTCGCTCTGAATCCCTTCAAAGTATAGAGGCATCAAACAGCAACCATGAACTTCTCTATGGCCTTACTACCCACACACACGTAGGCAATGACGACGACTGCCCTACTGCCGCACTAGACTACATGAAGCGCGTGCGTGAATATGTACAGACAAAAGGCAAGTCTTGTATAACACCTCACTGAGACGCCAACAGACACCTTTAAAGCAAGAAAAGGACAGCGATAATGAGCAACTTTAGAACATTAAAGTACCGCCAGTGCACAGACACCTTCACGCCTAACATATGGTTTGTATACCACGATTTTGGCAACAATAACCATTCGCTAGTTAAAGAATGTAAGAGCCGCGAAGAAGCAGCAGAGTTAGTTAAAACAATGCTACTAGAGGAAGTTGAAGGAACAATTTTCGGCATCGACTCTACGCAAGATGTTTCGCACGAATTTTTAGATACGTGCTTCAACGATGAATGCAGCCTGTTAACTGCGGTAGAAAGCTTCTTTAATGACTGTTCTTTTGATATTAGCCAGTTGAAGCCCTTAAAGGGCCGTGTTGATGAAGCACATGCTGAACTCAACAAGCTTAAGCGCCCCTATGTTGCTATCTCTAATGACGACCATCAGTCGCTTGCAGAGTCTAAAGCGGACTACTACCTGACATCTGGCGGTCAAGTCGTTACATTTGGCAATGCTACTGTTGCTGGCGGCAATACGGAATTTGCACTAATGCCCCTTCAATATGAAGAAGCACAAAAAATACTTGCCCAACAATAACCCATGTAAGCGCCCTAGCTTGGGCGCTTACCCCTTCTTACACAATTAAAGTATTTATTTGATATTGACATAATTTATCTTTTATGATATTATATAATCTCTTTCAAGACATAGTCATTTAGGGGAATACATATGTCAGCAAATACCACTATCCGTGCTCGCTTTACCACCATGATCACGCACGCTAAGTCCTACGTCGTTGACGGTCTGGAAAATGTGAAAGCCGCTCAGCAGTTTGCTTCTCGAAACAACCTTTGCTTGGAAGAAACAGTACCACAGCCAGCTACAGCTTTTAAAGTCATTCCGCAGTAAATAGATTGCCGTTCTTATCCGTGGCAACACACCGTTGCCACATGACTAACGTCTCAAAGGAAATCATATGAAAACACCGATTCTTGACAGCATGATTAAGGTTATGGAAAGCGTAGCCCAAGAGCAGCGACCATTCTCAATGGAAGACTTTTTTTACAACATGCCTTCCGACCTCTCACAAGTCACGCATACATGTAATACGGCGGCATGCATCATTGGATACTGCGTAATAGACAATGACTTTCGTGATAAATTTTTGCCTTACGCTCATATTAAAAACAGCTCTGTTCGTGATGTTTGCCGCGATGTTTGCCACATGCTCGTTAATGAGATTGGAGAGGAACTTGCTGGAAGTATCTTTGAATGTACAGCCGAAGATCGTGCCGAGTCTCTTTCAAAAATAGATGATCACAAAAACATCGCCACCCTGATCATATCTGAACACGTGCTATCTGATAATGACTGCCCTCTTGATGCGCTCGAATACATTAAGGACGTGCGAAGCTACCTACATTAGGCATCTAACGAACACGCCCCGATCATATGCGGGGCGATGTTATTTAAAAAGTTTAAAATATATATTGACATTTGATGCTGGTGTGTTATTATATAATCTCTTTCAAGACATAGTCATTTAGGGGAATACATATGTCAGTATTTAAGAAGCAAGCTGTAGTCGCAACACGTCCTGCCTTCAACATTGTTCGCCGCGAAGCTGATAGCAAAGGCTATATCAACATTACCGCGAATGAAGTTATTACCGACCACACCATGATTGGCGGGTGGACTGTTAGCAGTGCAGTAAGCTACGCACTAGAGTCGAACGAATGCCCTATCAAGGCCGTTGAACGCGCTAAAGCCAACGGACACGAACTATACTGGCTAAACGCTAATGCAGCGTGTATCTCATCAACGCCAGATACTCAGCCTGACCGCATCCTAATCGAAGATGGTGACATCGTAAGATTCGAAGGCGAACTGTTCACTATTGAACCAACCGCGAACAACAACAAAGTCTTTGTCCCCTACTCTCCTGAGTAGGGCTTACCCCCTACAAAATTAGCAAAACAAACCTCATTGTCTATTGACAAAACTGCTATACGTGATATAATACAGGCATAGTCAAAAAGGGGTAAGACATATGACAGCACTATTTACGCTAGAGCAAGTAAATGCATCATGCGACATCGTTATTATGAATCGCGATCTGGTCGCCAGCGACATGGTCATTGAAGAATACAATCTTGATATTGATGCGATTCGTGAGCACACAGACCCTTGCTTTCTTGATAGCAAAATAAGCTGTGGATGGACGGTCAAGCTAGCAGAAAGCGTCCTTATGGAAGCAATTAGTGCATTAGACATCATCCACGCAGAAGGGCGTTTCCAGACCTATGGCGGCTTACGCGGCGTATCTGACGGTTGGGAAGCCAAGTCAACCCCGTTTCTTGCCGCAATAAGAAACCCCGTACAGTACGGTGGCTTGAGAGGCAAGGATAAAAAGCTAGAGCACTTCATCCGTATTACAAAAAGAACTATTGGTGAAGCGCTAGCGGAAAAAGACATGCTGATCCAAGAGCGCATTGACCACATCAACAATGCAATTCGTGAGCACATCAATCAGCACAACGAGCACATTTACAAGCACATTAAAGAAGTTGCTGTAGACTTGATGCATATTGACCCAAGTATCGTACTTACTGACGAGCAGAAAAGCTTTTGCCAGCAAGAACGTGAAGCGCAGGAGTCGCTTGAGGCAAAGATAAAAGAACTCCAAGCCGAATTGGACGCAAGCGTCGAAAGGCAGAAGGCAGTAGAGCGCAAGGCAGTTCAAGCAGTGCTGCAAAGTGAACTCGGCGAACACGGCAATAAGATGCTAGAAAGAGCAAAACTCGACAAGCCCAAAAAGAAACTTTCTCTTTTTCCTGCATCCCACTAAGCTTACAGGCTGGTGACATCCCTAGCCATCAGCCTTTTTTATTTTATTTGTATTGACATATCCTGTGATTATGATATAATAATCATGAATTTGGGAAAGGGGTTGATATGAAAAATTTTGAGTTTGCAAAATCTATTGATACAGCTAAAGGCACAGTGAAGCGCCAGATATTCAATACCGTCTACAGTGTTAGTCTGTATGCCACACCAATGTGGATTGGCGGCACTTTCCTTCCAGACCTTTTCACTGATGGCTGCAAAAAGTGCCCATCAAGAGAAATTGTTAACGCCACCCAGCTTGAGTTTTAGTTTTTGTCTTACTCCCATTGGTGTGCACCTCTTGGTGCGCACCACGCTCTCTTAACCGCACTTAAAAAACATCAAAAAAAACAAAATAATATATTGACAAATGATACTCTATTTGTTATTATATACACATAGTCACAAAGGGGAATGACATGACACATTATATCGCAACTGTTGAAGCTGACGACGTTCAAGACGCTATCCACACTGTATTCGACCAGTCCGTATCTGAAGAGCTTGCACAAGAAGTTCTAGATTACTACGTGCAAACAGATGAAATCATGGCTCCTAGTGGCTGCACATCAAAAGAGCACGAAGAGGTGGTACAGAAAGCCTTGGTGGAGCAGCTTAGCAAGCACAAAGATGAAATCACCACCCTCATTCGCACCTCAGACTACTAAGTCTTAACGTTGAAATGCGCTGGTGGATTATCCACCAGCATCTCATCTAAAACGCCTAGGAGCGATTATGAGCGATTACAAGGGTGAACATTACTGCTTCACCACCGTAGATGGCTTTGAGGTCACAGAGACGCGCTCAGGCAGAGATTCGCACGGTTCGCAAGCTATTTGGACGTACTTTAACGGACATCTCATTGCCAATTCAGATGCTCGACAGCTAGAAGCAGAGTTAAGATGCTACCCTCACAAGTTCGTACACTCAAAAGACGCGAGTTCTGAACACCGCTTTATTTGCTCTGTCTGCGGCAGAAAAACGTCTGATTTTGACGAATATTACAGCGCACAAGGTCACTTTGAAGGTCGTTACAATTACCCAGCGACTAACATCACCGACCTGCCAGAGAATAAGGGTCGTGTATTCGACTCTATCGCTTTCCTCGAAAGCCTTTAATTATACGGAAGTGAAACCATGGCTAATACGCTTAAGCTATCAAAATCTCAAATAGAAACCATCGTTCTCGAAGCGATGCAGGCAGGCGCTGAAGCCATGGCCCACCAGCTTGATGCTGACGATGTAGCAAAAGAAGTTAACAAACTAGTTAACACAGAAGGTGAAGGCCTGATTGACAATGTTACGTCGTCCACAATGTCCCGATATGGCAACGCTCGCAGTGCAGCAAGCCAGCCACTACCACAATACAAAGAGCAGTTCGGGCGCGATTTTAATCTAGGTTTTGACCTTAGTGACTTCCCAGAGCTGGTAGACAACAGTTATCGACATGATTGCTGCCCCCGCTTCTCGTTTCGCGTAGGCGAGCAGCACTATGTGCTCTATACGGACTATGAGAGCAAGAGAAGACGCGAAAATGACGAAGACCGTTATGCAATTGTTACCGCATACAACGAAGGCGATGACCGACACCCCGAAATCATTGCTAACAATACTGCGCCATTATTTGAGACTGAGGAGCCTGACGAAATTATCAAGAAGCTAAAATCCATGCTCAAAAAGTAACAATCCCCTAGCTGGTGGCTATCCCCTTAAAGCCACCAGCACCCCAAATAAAATACTCATTTATGTGTTGACATTTACCTCATATGTGTTACTATATGCGCACGGTCAAAGAGAGGAGTACCACAATGACTTTATTAACCCCTCAAACCAATTCTTCAGCGCCTGTACCGGAATTTGCACAGGTGTCCGTCGAAGAACTTGAACGACTTCATGAAACCTATGCTGATCTCATTGACTGGGACAAAACCCCAGCCGTAGATTATATTGCGGTTGGAACCTCTCCCAGCGTATATTTTCTGGATGAAAACGAGGATGACTGGGAATGTGATGATGACTACTGGGAAGAATCAGGCATCAAAATCAGCAAAGACAAAGTGACCATCCTGTTTATCCATACCGAAAGCGGTCACGAACTCTTCTTTGATTTCGAGCCTAATAAATAATCCGACCTAATGGGCCAGTTAATTCTGGCCTTTTATCTTTTTATTATTCCATAGTCTTTATGTGCTGGAACTTCTGAACTATCTCCTTAAAACCACCAGTACTCAAATAAAATACTCATTTATGTGTTGACATTTGTTCTGATTGTGTTATTATAAACACATAGTCAAAGAGGGGAACACGACAATGGCATTAGCAAACATCAACTTCAACCTGAACTACATCGAAGACACAGCTTACTCTGTTATCAAAAATGATAAGGATATGCTGGAAAAGCTTTTCAGAGGGCTTTTTGTTGTGGCTCGTCGTCACCTTGGCTACTCACCAAACGCTAGTTCATTCCCTTTTACTACACGTGCCTTTTCACAGGGCCAACTTGCAAACTCTAAGCATGACCGTGACGACCTAGAGTTTTACGGAAAAAAAGGCACTATCATTACGCCTGACTTTCCTCAGCACAAGCGTCAAGAAGTGCTGACGATTGTAGTAACATGTCATGATGACTTGGTGCGTGATGCGATTAACGAAATCAACCGCACAAGCGACCCAGACGATGCAATCAACTGGCACACCACAGCCATTAACGTAAATGCTGTTATGCAGGCGCTTATTGAGGATTATTGGACAGAGATGCTTACCTTTGCAAGAGAGTGCCAACACTACGAAAGAAACTGGCAATCTTACAGTGTAACGAAGTAACTTACATTTGGGCTTAGGCAGGCGGTTTGCACACCACCTGCCACGATATTTTTGATTGACATTCTATATCTCATTTGTTATAATGCCTTAATTATTTAAGGGGAATGAATTTATGAATACAAAATGGGAAAAACGCTTCATGGAGATGGCCTTTCTTAATGCATCATGGAGCAAAGATCCGTCCACACAGGTTGGGGCTGTCATCACCCACAAAAACCGCATCGTATCAATGGGGTTCAATGGGTATCCTCACGGCATTGCCGACAACCAAGACCCCAGAGAGATAAAGCTTCTTAAAGTGATACACGCAGAGGAAAATGCCATCCTTCATGCAAATCGTTCACTAGAAGACTGTGCTATTTTCGCCACGCACTTCCCTTGTCCGAACTGCACAGCGAAAATCATACAAGTTGGGATCAAAACCATTTATGTACCTGACTTCGATGAAGACTACTTCTCTCGCTGGAAAGACTTTCTAGATGTAAGCAAAGCGCTTATTGCAGAAGCCAGTATAGAAGTTATAAAGGTTGATGGGTTCATCGAACGCGCCAACACAAAAACTTCGCACACATGCTCTAGTTGCTAGCAGCATAAGCATTTAACCAATATGCGGGTGGCTACCCCCTACAGCCACCAGCCATTTTATTAAAATTATAATTGACATTTGTATTATTTGTGATATTATATGCACATGATAAGAGAGAGGGTTGAGGTTGATGAGTAAAGGATATTCTCCAAAGCTTAATATCTTTAGCAATGTACTGGCTACCGCTGTCGTGTTCGCACTTGCGCTGTCATTCCTGTCACTTCTTTCTCGCAATAGCGATATAGATGCAGGCTTCGTCATCGTCTGTCACCTAATAATGGTTGGCCTGTGCACAATCACAGCGGCTGTCGCCTACCAAAACCACCAGCGCTTCAAGCGTTATGCAAAGATGCAGGAGAATTCACACTATGAGCACTAGTGATTTCACGGATCGCAAATTCCAAGAAAAGCGCACTGAGCATGAAAATATTCCTTGCCTGCCCATTGACGACTTCAAAAAGGCGCACGGCAACCCTGACGATGAAAAGTTCGACTGGGAGTATTTCGGACTGGGTAAGTTTGGACGTTACGCAGTGTGCAAAAACACCAACCTTCGCAGAAAACTAACCATGGGCGAGTTTTACGGCAACGGAATTGTTGATTGATAGGAGTAACAATGGACAGAATGAATAATTCTCACGACTATTTTGGGGCCAAAACGCTCAAGGCTGGCGACATATTTTGCTACACGCAAAACACCTGCTTCAGAGACGTTAGCGAAAAAGCAAGGCGACTAGGTGGGAAGGTAGAGTATATCGAACCTAGCGACAAGGACTACCACAAAACAAATGGTATGGGCGCTAGAGTTATCATCCCAATCCCATAAAGGTATTGTCGGGCGCTGGTGGGATGACCACCAGCAACCACAGCATCCAAAGCCTAACCATAATTTCTCACATAAATTCAATAACTATATTGACATAGTTTGCTTATTATGTTATTATATAATCTCTTAGCAGATAGGGGATGTTATGACACTTAAATTATACAGATTTGTCCATCGTCACACTCATTTCGCTCAATGCAGAACTGAATCTCTTGATCTTGAAGCGCTCAAAGAAGTCAAAGAGAGAATGGACAAAAACCCTGAAATCACCACTGGTGAAATAAGTGAGATTTCAAATAATGGACCACTCTATCGCGACCTTAGTCATGGAATTGCCACCGTTGACTTCATAAGAGGGAAGGCAATTAAAGTTGGCGAGCGTCATATAGATTCACGATGCACTGGAACGCGAAGATTCTACACAATGCCAGAATTTGAAAAAGAAGCAAGGGAGCAGTTTGAAAAAGATTGCAAAGCGCAAAAAAAACGTGCCGATGCATACTACAGTCAGCCTTGGGTATAGCACCAAAGGGCCAACCATAACAAAAGGCTGGTGGGATAAACCACCAGCCCAACCAAAATAAGACTATCGGCCTAGCCCACTACAGTGCAGATAGGATCGCTTCGCGATCAACCACTACAGTAAAATCAACCTCCTCACCACCCACAACGTAACTCGTTGAGAATGTAAGTTCCACCGATGACGACAGGCTATCTTTGTCCACAACAAACTCCCTGTCATACTTGCGCTCACCAAAAGGCACTCTTTCAAGCCCTTCTGACATAAAGCTCATTGATGATACACCATTCTCATCATCAAGCTTCACATAAACGCGATCTGCGCCTAACGATACCACCTCTGGCTTTATCACATAACTAAACAATTCTTCCTTGGTCAATACTCGCCCACCTGCGGTTGATGACTGATAAGAAACTTTATGCTTACTTCCATCATTTAAGTAAAATACAACATCAAAATCACCCTCTGGCATCTCTCTCATAGTAATACTACATGTCGCAATGCACATACTCCCAGACGAATCCAGCAACGTCTCTTGTCCGCCCTGTACTACTACTATCTCTCTTTCACCGAATACCGAGTCTGGATTGCCTGACTTAGTATTTTGAAATACTTCCGATGACACATATATAACACCCTCTTTTGAAAGCGTTAACCTGTCATCCGTCAAATCATAGCGATACTGACTATTAACACCTACCGTATTTACCCTTTCAGCATTTTTTTGCTCTACATCCTCCACAGCTTCTATAACGACCTTACCGACCAACGCAACGCCCACAGTAGTAATGAGCACGAACAACAACACCAAACCCACCACACCTATTAATAGCCACTTCAAAACCTTCATAAATAATCCTTATAAATAAATAAACCGTTTGCAATAACAAAGCAGTCACCCATTGTAACACCACTTCAAATAAACTCATTAACCAAAAAAAACGCAATAAGCCACTACGCCTATTGACAAAGCCTGCATTTTTGATATAATAAACTCTCTTAATCACTAGGCGAGAACATTATGTCTGTACAATCACTCATTGCTGAAACAAAAGAAAACATCCAACGCCTTGAAGAAACATTACGTAAGAACTGCTGGAATGAGGGCTATGTCAAAAACGTAACCTCACAAATCAAGTTCTACCGCAATGAGTTAGCCAAACTCACACCTCAATGCAGCAAGGCGTGAGCAAGCCACCCATTCAATCCGCCTTAGGCACTAGCAATAACAAGTCAAAAACAAAGCTAGTGCCAAAGAGAAATATCAACTCTATGCAGGTGGTGTTCTCAGAAGACAGGAAAGATACAGAAAATACCGTTTACTTTGGCGAGAGTGACACGCCATCCTATAACAACAGTGAGCGCTTTTAGCAAAAAGCCACAGCATTCAAGGGGTAATTATGAACGACATGATCTTAAGCCAAATCGATGACACCCCAGTAGCCTATGTAGGCGCTGTAGGAGATTACGACCACATCTATTACAGCACGGAATTAAACAACGTTTATCTCGTAGATACCATGTCTGATAAGGTGATGACGTTTTCGCATGAAGAGTTTGTTCGACTTTGTGGCTTCCGTGATACCATCGAACTCATTGCCAAGGCTTAAGGGGAAAGCGATGACAGAGACCATAACGCGACGTGTAGCAAAAAGCGTTCGACTTTCATTCTCTCAGCGAAACGTTACTGAGGGCATTAAGGTTGAAAGTGCCAATCTAACCATTGAAAACTCAGGACGTATGCACAGTATCACGCCAGAAAAAGTGTTTGATGGCAATAACATCGATACCGCCCTTTCTACCAACTTTGAGCGCTTTGCTTACGGCAAAGGTGCTATCGTTGCTACTATCGCGGTAGATGAAGAAGCCCCTGATAATATCAAAGCTTCTGCAATCAAAGCCCTTGAAGCATCAATGCTTGAGCAAGCAAAGAGCAGCAATCAACCCGACACGCTAAGCATCATTGAAGGCTTGCTGTCAGTAAAAAGAGAATACCCGTTATAGCTGGTGGACATAAAAGTAAAAGCGCCTAATGGCGCTTTTTTATTACCCTTATCTTACTGACATAAATAAAATACTTTAATTATTATGTTGACACG
>CEVI01110011.1_pt1 | contig 12792 bp, 11 predicted proteins | sample 531471 | NCBI WGS metagenome assembly CEVI01 (sample SAMEA2623513, study PRJEB7988) | marine metagenome | isolation source: saline water (ENVO:00002010), including
CCGGGGCTCTACCAACTGAGCTACAGCCGCCACTGAGATACACCTCGATTGGTGTGGCGCGCATATTACATAATTAATATCACCTTGTGAAGCCCTAAATAGAAAAAACTATAAAAAAGTTTCTTTGCTCAGAAAATTCAGAAATGCCCATGCAGTCAGTTGGCGTTCAGTTTTGCGGATTAGACTCTCGGCTTCTGCAATAGAGCAATCACTCATTTTTAATCAGTCTGTAATTTAATGATTTTTTAACCAAAGATCATATATAATTTACGCAGCGTTATGCTAAAAATGAACTTCAGGAGAGAACATGGATACTATAATGAACTGGATCAATGAGAATTCAGGTTTAATCATACATTACGCCATTCAGGGTGTGTTGGCGCTAATTATTTTCCTTATCGGTGGCCGTATCGCAAAATTTTGTGAAGGGTTAACTGAAAAAGCTTTCGACAAGAAAAAAGTCGATAAAGCGGTAGGTTCATTTGTAGCAAGCATTGTGTATGCGATCGTATTTGCTGCAACAATCCTAATGGCACTTTCGCAATTAGGTATTGAAACAACATCATTCATCGCTATTTTAGGTGCGGCTGGTTTAGCGGTCGGTTTAGCACTGCAAGGTTCATTATCTAATTTTGCATCAGGTGTACTGATCATTTTACTTCGTCCTTTCAAATCAGGTGACTACGTTGAAGCTGGTGGCAAAGCAGGTACGGTTAAAAAGATTGAGATCTTCTCTACAGAGTTACGCACGCCTGATAACAAAGTGATTATCATGCCAAACTCAAAAATCATGGGCGATGCCATTATTAACTACTCACGCGAATCAACACGTCGTATCGATTTAGTGATTGGTGTTGGCTATGATGCAGATCTAAAAGAAGCAAAAGCAGTGCTAAAATCAGTGCTTGATAAAGAAGAGCGTTTACTTAAAGACCCTGCTTATACCGTTGCTGTGTCTGAACTCGCTGATTCAAGTGTTAATTTTGTGGTGCGTCCATGGGTCAATTCGTCTGATTACTGGCCGACCTACTTTGATCTTGTAGAAAACATTAAGATCGCATTAGATGATGCAGACATCACTATCCCATTCCCGCAAATGGATGTTCATTTGCATAAAGAAGACGCAAGCGTCAAATAAAAAGCAGTAAAGGTTATTTTTTAATGAAATTAAAAGCTTTATCAATTCTAGTTGCAGCTCAGCTGCAACTAGCGCATTCGCAGCTGACGAAACTAAAACGTGGGATGTAACCAGCGAACTGGGTGCAATTATCACTAGCGGTAATACTGAAACAACCACATTAAAAGGCGGTATTAAGGTATTACACAATCTTGAAAGCTGGAATAACGAATACAAACTTGACGGTCTTTATAAAGAAGATGAAGTTGAGAATGATGCGGGCGAGAAAGAAACGCAGCGTACTAATGAAAAGTACTCATTCTCAGCGCAAGGTAACTATAAATTAAACGAAAAGCACTCACATTTATTCATCTACGGCTCGCACGTATCTGATTATTTTGGTGCATATCGTAACGAAACAGTTATCTCAGCAGGTTACGGTTTACGTTTAATTGATCGCTCAGACATGTGGCTGAACGCTGAAATTGGTCCAGGTTATAAATACTTCCAATACCCTGATGACAGCACTGAAATGGATGACAACGGTAACTCACTTGCCGGTGAACGTGAAGGTGAAGTCATTGCGTTAGGTAAGGTTGATTACAACTGGCAAATTTCAGAAAGCGCACGTTTTACTCAGCTTGTATCTGTGGAATACGGTGATACAAATACCAAAACACGCTCTGAATCAGCTATTTTGGCGAAAATCAACGGCTCACTACAAATGAAAGTGGCGTATAACATCATCCACAACTCAGACGTAGCGGATGACAAAGAAAATACAGACACAGAAACATCAATAACACTAGTTTACAGCTTTTAACGTTTTTAATAGGTTAATTTACTAGATTTGGTGATAAAAGGGGCTCTAGCCCCTTTTTTATTTTAATGTAATTAATGTATGATACACACCAATTTTTGTGTTGTAGTCTCAGGGAAATATCTACTCGTGAACTTATTTAAACATTTTTTAAGTACTTTTTTACTTTTTTGTAGTTTTACTGCCTTGTCTTTTTCCCCAACTGCAATGCAATTAGAACAATTCAAAAAGCTTCCGAAATCTCAACAAGAGGCTTTGGCTAAGCAATATGGGATAGATATATCTGACTTTAGAAACGCTCAGCCTAACACTAATGACACTAGTAATGAAAAAAGTTCAATTAGTGAGCGCCCAGAAAAGATCCCAGAAAAACTCACAGATGAAGAACGATTCAATCCAGTAACAGCTAATGTTAAGCCTTTTGGTTATAGCCTTTTTGCCGGCGAACCTAGTACATTCATGCCTAATGAAACTGCCTCTGTACCTGATGAGTATTTAATTGGTCGTGGTGACCAATTTTTAATTAATTTTTATGGAAAAGAAAACCAAAGTTACGAGGTAACTGTTGACAGAGAGGGGCGGATTAATATTCCGAACCTATCTCCAGTACAAGTCGCCGGGCTAACTTTTTCTGAGGTGAAGCAGCTCATAAAAGTTAAGGTTGAGCAAGAAGCTATTGGTGTACAGGCTTTTGTTTCACTTGGGAAACTACGCAGTATCCGAATTTTAGTTCTAGGTGAAGCTTATAAACCAGGGAGTTATACTGTATCACCTTTGACGACTATTTCTCATGCACTATTTGTGAGTGGTGGAGTGTCAGACATTGCATCCTTACGAAACATTCAAGTGAAGCGAGCGGGAAAAGTTGTAACTGATTTCGATTTATATGATCTTCTTATTCGCGGTGACAGCAGCAACGATATTATTTTAAAGCCAGGCGACGTTGTTTTTATTCCATCCGTGGGTGATCAGGTTGCAGTGGAAGGTTTAGTGAAACGTCCTGCTATTTTTGAGCTAAAACAAGGGGAAAGTGCTCAGCAATTAATTGAAATGGCTGGGGGGTTAAAACCTAATGCTTATGCAAAAAGTGCCGTCGTTGAACGGTTTAATAAAAGCCGAAAAGAAGTACTTTCTGTTGATTTCTCAGAAGGGAAAGTGAACTACGTTCCTAAAGATGGAGACAGAATTCGGTTCAACTCTATTGGCTCTCAGTATAAAAATTCTATCAGCTTAGTCGGCGCAGTAGTACGTCCGGGGAATTATCAATGGAACGAAGGTAATAAAGTTTCGGATATTATTACCTCAGTTCGTGGAGATTTACTCCCGCAGGCTGATTTAAATTATGCAATAGTGGTACGAGAAATTAATCTAAAAGGTGACATAGAAGTACATCAATTCGATTTAGCACAGGCTATATCAAAAAATAGCGTTCATAACTTAGAATTAAATTCCCATGATAAAATAATTGTATTTAGTCGTTTCGAGGAAAAACAGTTAGAAAAGATTGCTCTTAAGAATATGGCATTAAGCCAAGAGCAGCAAGAGCAGCAAAAGAAGACAGAACAGTGGCATCAGTATCAACAACAACAATTTGAAAAATATATTGGTTTAAATAAAAATGCTGCTGCTGACAATAAAGAAAAAGCTAACTCGCAAAATTTCATGGGTATAAATGCCTCGGAAAACAATGAAATCGATACCGAGCATTTTGCTTTATTTAGCCGTCATAACCTATTAGATCCAATTTTAACTAAACTGTCTGTTCAAGCCGGCGTTGATAAAGCAATTCAGATAGTTGAGATTAGTGGTAGTGTTATGTATCCAGGCATCTATCCTCTTAGCGTCAATGGAAACGTGAAAAACTTAGTCTCAGCTGCTGGCGGGTTACTTGAGTCTGCATATATAGAAGAGGCAGAAATTACCCGTGTAGGTACTTCTAAAAGATCTGGAGTTGAACATATTAAATTTAATTTAGAAGATGCCATAACTAATAATGACAATAGCAACATTAAATTAAAGAGCAAAGACACGTTAAATATTTTTACTATCCCTAATTGGCAAGAAAATTTGAAAGTAGAACTAAAAGGCGAACTCAAGTTTCCTGGTGTTTATACTATTCGCCGTGGTGAAAGCTTAAACAGTTTACTAGAACGTGCCGGTGGGTTCTCTGATTTTGCAGAGCAAAAAGCTGCAATATTCACCCGCAACTCAATTAAACATCAAGAGCAGCAGCAGTTGGCTCGATTAGCAAATGAATTACGCCGAGATATAGCTTCTAAAGGTTTTCAGAACTCAGTAAGTAGTAGTAGTCTTTCTTATAGTGATATGAATAAGCTACTAGAAGATTTGGCAGATGTTAAAGCTGTAGGGCGTTTAGTTATTGACTTACCCCTCGTTGTTAAAAATCAGCAAAACCTAATATTACAAGACGGTGATGTTCTTTATGTGCCCAGTAAGCGTGATTCTATAAGCGTGATTGGTGAAGTAAATTACTCTACGTCACATTTGTATAAAAAAGGTACGAGCGTACATGACTATATTGATTTAAGTGGCGGTTTGAAAGAGCGGGCAGATGATGAGCGCATTTATATCATTAAAGCTAACGGCTCAGTGGAAATACCTAATATGGGCAGTTGGTTTACTGTTAATACATCTGATCAACTAGAGCCAGGGGATACTATTGTTGTACCACTTGACGCTGGTCATATGGATCAATTAACGCTTTGGAGCACGGCTACACAAATAATTTATCAACTGGGTGTCGCTGTAGCAGCTATTAGTAGTATTTGATAGCTATATATACTTCATTGTAAGAATGAATTAAAACTAAGTGTTAAATTTAATAATTACCGAGATGTAAATGGAAAGTAACTTAGAAAAGGCTAATGAATGCCCACAAACATTTAGCAATAATGCTGATGAATTAGACATACGTGAAATATTTATTGCAATTTGGCAAGGCAAGTGGTTAATAATACTGATAACAGCTTGTTTCGCTATAGCGTCAGTTTTTTATGCAGTGAATCAGCCTAATATTTATAAGTCTGAAGCCCTTCTGGCACCTGTTGAACAAGACTCGAAAAGTGGTCTAGGGGCTTTGGCAGGGCAATTTGGAGGCTTGGCAAGTCTTGCTGGAGTTAATTTAGGCATTAATAGCCGTGTAGACAAAACAAAAATGGCGCTAGCAGTATTGAAATCGCGTCAGTTTGTCGGTAATTTCATCGAAAAGCACGGTATCTTACCTGAGCTTATGGCTGTTAAATCATGGGATAAAAACACTAATAGTCTGATTTATAATGAAGATTTATTCAACCCAGCGACTAACGATTGGTTAAATGATCCTGCCTCACCTGATGCTTTAAAGCCATCCAAACAAAAGGCTTATAAAGTGTTTACCAATATTTTTAATACTGAGGTGAGCTCAGACACTGGTATGGTTATTTTATCTGTAGAGCATGTGTCTCCGTATATTGCTCAACAATGGGTTAACTGGTTAGTTGCTGATATAAATGAAGCAATGAAAGAACGAGATGTTATAGAAGCAAACGAAAGTACCCAATTTTTAACGGCTCAACTAGAGCAAACTAAAGTAGCTGACATTCGCTCGGTGCTTTATAAATTAGTGGAAGAACAAGCAAAAACAATTATGTTTGCAAATGTTCGTGACGAATATGTTTTTAAAACGATTGATCCTGCCGTTGTTCCTGAGCTTAAATTTAAGCCCAAACGAGCATTAATTTGCGTTTTGGGTGTGATTTTAGGCGGCATGGTTAGCGTGTTCTTTGTTTTAACACATTATTTTATCAGAAGAAGTTAATGGTATTTTTGCTGAGCTTTAATTGCCATGAATAAACCCTAAAGATTAAGAGAAATAAAATGTACATTCCATTTGAGAAAATTAAAATAGGTGTAATCGGTCTGGGTTACGTTGGTTTACCATTAGCCGTGGAATTTGGGAAGAAGTATTCTTCTTTAGGCTTCGATATAAATAAGAACCGAGTAGAAGAGTTAAATAATGGTCATGATTCTACACTTGAGGTGAGTGATTCTGAATTACGACAAGTAAGTAACTTAAAATTCTCATCAGATAAGCAGGAACTTAAAGACTGTAATATATATATAGTGACAGTTCCTACTCCAATAGACGAAAGTAATGCACCTGATCTGACACCGCTGCGAAAAGCATCAGAATTATTAGGTGAGTTTATTCAAAAAGGTGATGTTGTCATTTATGAATCAACAGTATATCCAGGAGCTACTGAAGAAATATGTTTGCCTATAATTGAGAAAAAATCAGGACTAGTATTTAATAAAGACTTCTTCGCTGGCTATTCGCCAGAACGAATTAACCCTGGTGACAAAGTAAATACGTTAACTAAGATCATGAAAATCACCTCTGGCTCTACACCAGAGATAGGTAACTTCGTCAATGAGTTATATAGTTCAATTATCACTGCTGGCACACATTTAGCTGGTTCTATAAAGGTGGCAGAAGCAGCTAAAGTCATTGAAAATACTCAGCGAGACTTAAATATTGCCATTGTTAATGAATTTGCAAAAATCTTTAACCGTTTAGGTATTGATACGGAAGAAGTATTGAATGCAGCAGGTACAAAGTGGAACTTCTTAAAGTTTAAACCAGGATTAGTAGGCGGGCACTGTATTAGTGTTGACCCCTACTATCTAACTCATAAAGCTCAAGAAGTTGGCTATCGTCCAGAAGTTATTTTAGCAGGGCGTAGGATTAATGATGGCATGGGTGAATATGTAGCGACGCAACTAGTCAAAAAGCTATCTAGCAAAAAGATCCATATTGATGAAGCTAAAGTTCTTGTATTAGGTTTTACGTTCAAAGGCGATTGTCCTGATGTTCGAAATACAAAGATTATCGATATTGTCAATGAGTTAAAAGATTTTAACATGACTGTCGATGTTCACGATGGTTGGGCTGATCCTAAAGAAGTCGAGTGTGAATATGGCTTATCACTAACGAGTGAACTGGCTGAAAATCACTATGATGGGATTATTCTAGCTGTAGATCACAGCGAGTTTAAAGAGATGGGAGTACAGGAGATCCGTAAATACGGTAAAGAGACTCACGTACTGTATGATGTTAAGCATGTCTTTAGCGTTGAAGATTCAGATATTCGTTTATAAGCAAGGATTTTAAAATGAAAAATTTTGCATTAATTGGTGCTTCTGGTTATATAGCACCTCGCCACTTGAAAGCAATAAAAGAAACAGGGCATAACCTTGTTGTTGCAATGGATATTAACGATTCTGTAGGTATCATGGATAGCCATTTTCCTGAGGCTGAGTTTTTTACGGAATTTGAAGACTTTACAGCTTACGTTGAAGATCTAGCCATGAAAGGGTGCAAGCTTGATTATATTTCAATTTGTAGTCCTAATTATTTACATGCCCCACACATGAAATATGCTCTTAAAAATGGTATTGACGTGATTTGTGAAAAGCCATTGGTGCTTCATTCAGAAGATATGGATACCCTGAAAGACTATGAAAACAAATATGGTGCAAGTGTTAACTCTATACTTCAATTAAGATTACATCCATCAATTATCGAATTAAAAGAAAAAGTAGCAGCAGCCCCTGCTGATAAAGTATTTGATGTAGATTTAACTTATATGACATCGCGTGGTAAGTGGTATATGAAATCCTGGAAAGGGTTTGACCATAAGTCAGGAGGTGTAGCAACTAATATAGGTGTCCATTTTTACGATATGTTGCATTTTGTTTTCGGAGCCTTAAAGTCAAATGAAGTCCATTATCGAGATGAAAAAACAGCGAGCGGTTATTTAGAATATGAACGTGCTCGGGTTAAATGGTTTTTATCAATTGACGCAAATAACTTACCAGAAAATGCTGTGGCGGGTGAGAAGCTTACATACAGAAGTATAACGATTGGTGAAGATGAGCTTGAATTTTCAGGTGGTTTTACTGATTTACATACTCAAAGTTATCAGAATATCTTAGCTGGTAAAGGGTTTGGTATTGATGAAAACAGGGTTGCAATAGAAACAGTCGAGAAAATTAGAGAAATGCCCATTGTTCAGGCTGGAGAAAAAGCCCACCCTTTACTTTCCAAGGTGCTATAACTATGAACTATCATGTACATGAAAGTGCAATTGTAGATGAAGGCGCTCAAATTGGAGAACATACACGTGTTTGGCATTTTGTGCACATATGCAGTGGAGCACAAATAGGAAATAGCTGCTCTTTAGGGCAAAATGTATTCATAGGCAATAAAGTTTCTATTGGTAATAATGTAAAAATACAAAATAATGTATCTGTTTACGATAATGTGCACTTAGAAGATGACGTTTTTTGTGGTCCAAGTATGGTTTTTACAAACGTATACAATCCACGCTCATTTATTGAAAGAAAAACGGAATATCGTGATACCTTGGTGAAGAAGGGAGCTACGCTTGGTGCTAACTGTACCATTGTATGCGGAGTCACTATTGGTGAGTATTCATTAGTAGGAGCTGGTGCTGTTATAAATAAAGATGTACCAGCATTTGCTCTAATGGTTGGTGTACCAGCAAAGCAAATTGGTTGGATTAGCAAGTACGGTGAACAATTAGAGCTGCCCATAGAGGGAGTTGCTACTGCACAATGTGCGCATACTGGTGACAAATATCAGCTTTCAGGTTCTACCTTGACTTTAATTCATGAGTAATAATTAAATGCAATTTATAGATTTAGCCGCACAATATAAACATCTAAAAGCAAAAATAGATAAACGAATTCAAAATGTATTGGATCATGGCAAATATATTATGGGTCCTGAAGTACAAGAGCTTGAAGAAAAGCTAGCTGAATACGTTGGTGTTAAGCATGCAATAACATGTGCCAATGGTACAGATGCCTTAACGCTTGCTATGATGGTTTTGAATATTGGTAAAAATGACGCCGTATTTTGTCCGACATTTACCTTTTTTGCCACTGCAGAAGTTATTGCTTATGAAGGTGCCACTCCTGTTTTTGTAGATTCGGATGAAGCGACATTTAATATTTGTCCTGTTGATCTCGAAAAACGAATTCAAGCTACCATCGCTGAGGGTCAGTTGACTCCCAAAGCTATTATTGCAGTGGATTTATTCGGCCTACCTGCCAACTACCCAGAAATTCAAAAAATAGCTGATAAATATGGATTAAAGCTAGTTGAAGACGCTGCACAAGGTTTTGGCGGAAGCATAAATGGTAAGCGAGCTGGTAGCTTTGGTGATATCGCTACAACAAGCTTTTTTCCAGCTAAACCCTTAGGATGTTATGGTGATGGGGGAGCAATATTTACTAACAATGATGAGTATGCTGAGTTAGTAAAGTCGTACCGTGTACATGGTAAGGGCAGCGACAAATACGATAATATTCGCATTGGTATGAACTCGCGTCTAGATACAATTCAAGCTGCGATACTTCTGGAAAAACTAGCAGAGTTCCCTAACGAACTTATTAACAGAAATAAAGTGGCAAAAGAATATGATGATATGTTGTCAGGGGAATTTAAAACGCCTCAAGTCCCCGAGGGCTATATGAGCTCTTGGGCACAATATACATTAGTTTCTGATTCTAGAGATGCTGAAATGGCTAAGTACAAAGAGCTGGGCATACCAACTATGGTTTATTATGGCACCTGTATGCACCAACAAACTGCATTCTCATATTTGAATTCAAAAAAAGATAATTACCCGGTTGCAGAGAGATTGGCGGTGAGTGTATTTAGTTTACCTATGAGTGGCTACTTAGACTCTGACTATTTGATAGAAAAGAAATTATCAAAGGCATGATCTTTAACTTCTTTAAGGGGAAGTCAGAGTATACAAAAAATATTTTGACTTTAGTTACGGGGACAGGCTCTGCTCAGCTTATCCCTATTATTATATCTCCTATTTTAACTAGATTATACTCACCTGAGGATTTTGGTCTCATTGCCTTGTACCTCAGTATTGTCTCTATCATTAGTATATTCGCTACAGGTAGATATGAATTTGCTGTTATGTTACCAAAACTTAATTCTGAAGTAAGAGCTATAATAAGGTTAAGTTGTTTCCTTGCTCTTATTGTTAGTTTAATAACTTTCTTGATTGTTGTGATTTTTAACACTGAGATTAGTAAGTTATTAGGTAATGAAGATATATCAGTATGGCTGTATTTTATACCTGGTTCAGTACTTTTAACCAGTTTTTATCAATTGGTAAACTATACTATGATAAGAGAAAAACAGTTCGGAGTTTTAGCCAAAAATAAAGTTATAGTCTCAACAACAAACGCTAGTACTCAGCTAGGGGTTGGATACTTTTTTAAAAGCCATTTTGGTTTGCTTTTAGGAAATGTATTAGGTCAATTAATTTCTATTTTTATAATCATCAGGACAACGAATGTTTCTGAGTATTTTAAGGCGACTAAATATCCGCTAAAAAAAGTTGCATACAAATATAAAAAATTTCCTCAATATGACGTACCTTCAGTTTTAATGAACACACTTGCCAATCAGATGCCCTTGTTGGTTTTAGGGAAGTTTTTTAGCTTAAGTGTTTTGGGGCTATATTCTTTTATGTATAAAATTTTGATGATGCCAATAAATTTACTTTCTAATAGCATATTAGATGTATTTAAACAAAAAGCAACTGAAGACTTTAATAACAATCGAGAATGTAAAGGGATCTACACAGAAACGTTTTACAAACTTACCTTGTTAGGTGTTATACCATTTTCAATTCTAGGAATGTTTGCTCCTGAACTTTTCAGTTTTATTTTTGGTGATGAATGGAAAACTGCTGGAGAATATGCTCAGATTATGTCTCCAATGTTATTTCTTAAGTTTATTGTCAACCCTCTTTCTTATACATTTTATATAGCACAAAAACAAAATGTAGATCTCATATTTCAAATTTTGCTATTTATTTTGACATTTTTCTCGCTATCGATAGGAGTGTTGTTTGATAGTGTAGATCTAACCTTAGCCGCCTTTTCTGCGGCGAGTTCAATTATATACTTGATTTATTTGGGTTTTTCCTATCGCTATTCTAAAGGTTTAGTAGAAAATGCTGCACAAACTTAAATTGTTCTTAATAAGAATATTTTTTCCAAAATTATATATAAAAATTAAAGAAACTCGGAATACACAAACGCCTATTACATTCAAATACTGGCTTTATCAAAAAGTTTTTGGATTCAATAAGCAAGTTTATTGGCCTACCCATTTTACTTCTATAGTTACGGGTCACAAAAATATATATGCAGGAATTGATACTTGTCCAGGATATATGCCTGGCTGCTACATTCAAGGTATAGGTGAAATATATATAGGAGATTACACTCAGATTTCGGCTAATGTCGGTATTATTACAGCAAATCACAATATATATGATTCAAGGAAACATGATATTAAAAGTGTACATATTGGTAAATACTGCTGGATAGGTATGAATGTTATGATATTACCGGGAGTTACCCTTGGAGATAATACAATTGTAGGTGCGGGGAGTGTTGTAACTAAATCTTTTGAGGATGGTAATTGCATTATTGCCGGTAACCCAGCGAAAATAGTGAAAAAATTAGATAAAGAAAAATTTACTCACCATAAATGTAGCTATGAATATAATGGTTACATAAAAAGTTGTGATTTTGATGCATATAGAAAACGTTATTTGAATATATAGGTATTAATTAAGTATGGTAACTATAGTTGATTATGGGATGGGGAATTTAGGCTCTGTAAAGAATATGTTAAAAAAAATTGGCTACCCATGTGTCATATCTATGACAAAAGACGATATTATTCAAGCAGATAAATTGATTTTACCAGGTGTTGGTAGTTTTGACCGAGCTATTAACAATCTTAAAAAATTGGAATATTTTGATTTAATTAAAAGCAGGGTTCTTATAGATGAAATCCCTATACTGGGAGTTTGTTTAGGGATGCAGCTTCTTACGAAAGGGAGTGAAGAAGGAAAAGAGCCTGGTTTTGGTTTAATTGATGCATATGCGCATAAGTTTACCTTCTCTCCATCGTCTGGGCTTAAATCACCTCATATGGGCTGGAATCTTGCTAAGATAAATAAGAAAAGTTTGTTGTTTGACTCTATGAATGAACAAGAAAATAGGTTTTACTTTGTTCATTCATATGCTGTTCAATGTGAAAATGAAGAAGATATTCTTACAACAACAAATCATGGTGGCCGTTTTGTGTCCGCTTTTGAAAAAGGCAATATAATTGGTGCCCAATTTCATCCTGAGAAAAGTCATAAGTTTGGTATGGGCTTTTTAGAAAACTTTATGAAAATAAGTAAATAAGCATGCTGCAAACAAGAGTTATACCAGTACTCCTACTTCATAAGAAAGGGTTGTACAAAACTATTAAGTTTAAATCACCTAAATATGTTGGAGACCCAATTAATGCCATTAAAATCTTCAATGAAAAAGAGGTAGATGAACTTATTTTGCTTGATATTGACGCTACCAAAGAAGCTCGTGAGCCCAATTATAGAATGATAGAAAAGATAGCGAGTGAATGCTTTATGCCTTTGTGTTATGGAGGGGGGATCAATAATTTAAAGCAAATAAAAAAAATATTTTCTCTTGGCGTTGAAAAAATATCTATTAATCACAGTGCGTTGTCTTCTAATAGTAACCTAATTGAAGAAGCTGTAGAGATTTATGGTAGCCAAAGTATTGTCGGAGCAGTAAATATAAAGAAAAACTTATTTGGTAGTTTTAAGTTGTATGATCATGTTTCGAAAAGAGTATTAGGTAAGCCAATTAAAGAACATTTAGCTGAGTTAGTGGATAAAGGTGTGGGGGAAATTTTTATTAATGATGTTGACAATGA